>Ga0208769_1001553_pt1 | contig 10120 bp, 20 predicted proteins | sample AntAceMetag02UKC_FD_184768 | JGI IMG/M metagenome (GOLD analysis project Ga0208769, IMG submission 184768) | Saline lake microbial communities from Ace Lake, Antarctica- Antarctic Ace Lake Metagenome 02UKC (SPAdes) (version 2) | ecosystem: Environmental > Aquatic > Non-marine Saline and Alkaline... | reverse complement strand
AGAGTGATGAACGGTTTAACCGTGTGGTCAACGGAGCCGCCCTGGATGATCCGCTACGGCCTCTGAACTACGTGCTGGGTAGATTGGATCAACTGTCGAGTGAAGTGAGCGTAATGAAGAGCGTAGTTATTGAAAGGATGAGGATGAGTGATGGGGATGGTGATGAGTGACGGGGACGGGTAGCACCATAGGTTAGACACGGTACGCTGTATGGCATAATATCGCGGGTGATGGTAAATAAGTAAGGAGGTAGAGAAAATGAGACACGCAGTGATTCTATTGGCAATGTTGGTGGCACTCATTCCGTCATCGGTGTGCGCAGACGAACTCTGGATACTGAATGAGGGCGGGCTGGAAGTCACGGTTGACGGCACTGTTACCGGCGTTCAATACGACGGCCTATCCGCGTTCAATCCGGCAACAGGCCAAGTCTGTGCCGCTGACATTGAGAGTGGTTGGGTAGTCATTACAGGGGACATTCAAGGTTACGGCATCACTCTCGCCTGCGGGCAGGGCTTCGAGGACGTGATACCAGAAGTGAGGCTTGTGAAAGATGCACTGCCCGTTACTGTGGAACCAATCGTTGTTGTAGAACCAAAGCCTGTTGCAGAAGTGAATGATAACGGTCCTAATAATGATGGCCCTAGTATCGCTGAAATGAACGCTGAGAAGGCAATTGAGGAGTACAACGAATGGTTTATCACAGTGAGTTGGAACGAGCTGGATTAAGGGAACAGATAGCCCTTGATGAAGACAATATAAAAAGGCTGTGGCTGAGCTTTATGCCGAATTGGTTTGCCATTGACCGGCTGTTGTCTCATGCCGCATGGTGTAAATCTCAATTGGAGTGAATTGCAAATTACTACTGAGAGTGGATGCCCACATGGTCGAGACTCAGAAATCGACAAAGGTTTAATGAAGTGATGAGGAGGATTAAAATGAAGAAACATATCTTGATACTGATTGCATTGGCGGCAATGATTGCAGTTGCAATTCCTGGAACAGTGATGGCAGATAAACCACCATTGGTAGTGGGTGATGCCAACCTTGATGGTATGACTTCTATGGCAGATGTCATGTTTATCATGCAGTACAGGGGAGGGCTTAGGGAGTTTAGTGATGATCAACTCCGATGTGCTGACACCACTGCTGATGGAATGGTGACAATGGCAGATGTTATGCACATCATGCAGTACAGGGCAGACCCGGATATGACACTTGGGATACTGTACAAACTTCTGTACGACCCAACTTTCCATGCTGGAATGATTGATCCCTTGACACAGTGAGAAAGCTTGAGGAATAGCAACAAGGGGGCCGTGGTGCCCCCTTTCCCATGCCAGTATCAATAGCACCTCTTGTTAGACTATGCGCCCATAACTCACTATGATAAGCAAGGAGTAGTGTTTCTATTCTACTGAGACGCGGCAAGCGAATACAAAACGTAAGGAGAACAACACCTATGAAGAAATCCACGAAGAATTTTCTTGCAAGAAAATGGCACCGATTGCCAATCGGTATCGTTGCGGCACTCGCAGTTATGGCCTTGACTGTGGGTAGTGTGTTTGCGGCCTATTCATTCCTCACCCTTGAGCAGGAGATTGAAGTCACTGAGCCTATGACCATTGAGTACAACCTCGATGGTCAGTACAGTGGGGATTGGGATTGGCATGACCTGGACAACAGTGGAGATCCTCAGACTCTGAGTCGAATGGCTGGGGACGACTTCACTATGAGGTTGAGAATCTCTAACGATGCTACCAATGCCTTGACTGTTTATACTGTCTTTGGTGGACAGACTGGTTGGTTCGACTTTTCTGGATTCCCTGATGGAAGCACAATTCCGGGCGATTCCTTTGTGATATTCCAAGTTAATGTAGATGTCAGCGGGTCAGCCCCACCCGGAACTTACGATGTCACTTACCAGTTCACCCGTGAATAACCACTTATAGTCCAGCACTCAACAAACGAGATGTTTGCCGCGTCTCAGTATGGTAGAACTAGAGGAGGCCCAGTGAGAAAAATAGGATTGCTGTTGTTGATGGTTCCCCTATTACTGATTACCGTGGCTCCAACGCCTATCCAAGCGTTAACTGGCCTTGAAGTTGTGAGCGAGAGTGGGGATGGCTACTGGACCGGGGATACATGGCACATTGGGCTTTACCCTGCAGAAACTAAGTCAACTGTTATCCTGCTATACAATCCCACCAGTGACACAATGCGTATAGAGGTTGAAGTCAAACCTTCCTCACAAGACAATGGCAATCTGACCTTCTCAGCCAACAAAACATCCTTCCATATATCAGATAGAAGCTACTCCACAGTAAGGGTGACTGTTGTTGCTAATGGAAGCACCGCCCCGGATATTTACTCAGCAGAGATTGCTTTCAAGGTTTGGACATCTTCTAGTTCTTCTTCCGGTTCCTCTTCATCATGTTATGACTGCCCGGAACTCGATGAACCGCGTCAGCCATTTCGCACTTATGATGAACCAGACTCGGTGAAACCTTCTGTGGTTCCCCCATTGCTGAACGAGGAACAAGAGCAAGGTGTAATTGAGGATGAAGAGGAAGGAGAAGTGGTAGTCCCTAGCTTGCCTGTACGAACTGTTGGGCATGAGTGGCACTGGTACGAGTTTGTCATACTGGGCTTGCTAGGCGTGGTCATCACCATAGGGATTTTGCGACTCAGGGCATGGAGAAAGACTCGGTGGCAGAAACAAATACCAAGCTAAAACCAATTCACCGTGTAATCCTCAAGCACATGCGATAGCACTGCACAGCACAAAGCTACTACCAATCCAATACCACTTATGCCACCGTCTGCCTCGATGTCCAAGATGGTCAATGTCAACCAGTACCCCAGCGAACCCGCACAGGCCGATAACAAGAAGTGGCACGCCTCGCACCGTAATATCTTGGATACTGGATAGCCACTCCATAGCTTCATGCGATCCTGTGCGCCGGAACCGGCTCGACATTAGAGACCGGTGCTGATACTGGTTCCTCGCTGTGTGCCAGACCGTCACTCATTACCAGTGCTGTGAACCTGTTGCCCAACAGTGCCATCCCCGCGTCTGATATGCGAATCGCCGCCGTATTTGCCAGGGCATCATAGTAGAATTCCACATTGGCGCGTTCAGGGAACATCTTTTTCTCCCATTCGTCCGGTGGGAACAATTGCCACTTCCGGGTAAACCTCACACTCTTCTGGCCTTCCGTACCGAATGCAAAAAATGGCTTACTTCCGTCCTTGATAAGCCGTGCTGGGAAGCCCTTTGTCAGTAGCTTTTCCATCTTCTCAACAGATTCGCACGAGCCTTCTAGTTTCATGTTCCTCCTGTCTTCTTGCGCCGGGGTATTCCTCGCCCACGCATCATGTTGACTTGCTCTTGCATTTCGGCTACGTTCTGCCATTCTTCCACAACAGGATCAGAGTCAAATATCATGGTGTTCTTGTTGTGCATCTGCACGATAATGACCTCATATACGGTGATTAACACCATGCCAATACCTACCCATGCGAATATACGGTAGTAGTCCCAGGTTGCTGATGTGAGGGAATACATATACGCCGTAAACCCTAGCCAGCACATAAGCGACATGAACAGCAATGACACCTGTTTCTTCTGCCATGCCCATACCATCATGGCAACACACATGACTATTATTGCTATGAGTTTCATACCTACCCCCTCAATATATGTAGTTGCGGAAGGTGTCCATGTACCATTACTGTCAGTGCCCCATGCCGCGTAATAGAGCTTGTTGTCGAGCATTTCAAGGTTGCTCACCCAGTCAGTAGTGTTGGTCCCACTGCCGCTATAGACCAGATAACCATCGGTGATACTTGTTGGAACTCGACCAATTGCGGCCCGAATTGTGGTGCTATTTATTGCGGGGACTGTGTACCAGCTCAGTAAAATCTCGTGTTCGCTCAGGCTAGTTGCGGTTAGTGATGATAATTGAAATCCTCTCCAACCAGTCACGTTGGCAGCTACAGAGTTTGCCAGGTAGAACCATGTGTCTGCTGGTGAGGCATTTGACCAAGAGATGTCGAGCCAGTCATACTGGCTTAGTCCGCCGCCGGTCTTGGTGATTCCCCATCCTGCCGCACCTGTTCCTTGTAATGTGTGGACATGGCCTACTGAACCGCTCAATGTCGCACTTGCCATTGTCTGAGTCGTGCCGTCCGTGAAGGTAATGGTCTGAGTTACTCCGCTGGCTAGCTTTAGCGAGTTGAACGTATTGTCGCCCGATACCGTGTGTGCAGTACCGTTCAGTTCAACGTTGTGGTAGGTGTAACCGCCACCAGAGAATACCCCCGTGCCTGTGACTTTTATAGTCGATGTGTTGGCATTAAGAGTGAGGTTGGCGGCTCCAAAGCTCAAAGCCTTACAGTTGACTACGGAAGCACCAAGCGTCACTGTCTTCGCTTGGGTATTGCCCGTATCACCAAATATATTACAGGTAACAACCTGTCCATTAGTGTCGAGACTACTATTGGTGAAACTAACGTATAAGTTATGCGTCGTAAGCGCATCCTGTAGCGTACAAGTTCCACCGTAGACAATATAAAGCCCACCAACAAACGAAAGATCCAATCCGTTTGTCGTAAGCGTCTTGCCTGCTCCTCTCCAATAAAGATTCCGTGGCCCAGAAGCTGTCATTGCAGCAATAAATGTCACATCGCCAAAGCAAGCGATATCACCATTGCCAACCACTGCTATCGTTGGACTGTTGGTAGCCCCTGTCCAGTCCATGTCCTTGCAGTAATTAATACCAACATCCACCGTCAACACCTGACTCCCACCCGTAAACGAATTGGCGTCGAAGTACACGTCGTCGGCACTTGGAACAGCCGCACCACCAGTGCCGCCCGAAGCGGCAGACCAGTTGTTGACGGTGTTCCAGTTGGCCGCTGTGCCGATTGTGATGTCGAGCGTGCAGGTGCCGTTCCCGTCTGCCGTGAGGGTATTCAATCCAGCCGTTAGCGTGACGACAGAGCCAGTTATGGCAGCAGTGCCAGAGGTGACCGTACCGGTTATACCTTCGGTCATAAAGATGGTGAAGTCGCCCGCACCACCTGTAACCGTGATGGTCTTGTCGGCAACCTGCCGTCCAGCACTGTCGGTCGTGGTAGTGCCGTCTGCCACGAACACCTGACCCATTACGAAATGCCTGTCAGCAGCAGCATAGACGATGTGATTGGGTTCTGCTGGCATGATAAATAACTGGGCCGCAAACAAAGCAACAAACAGCAAGCATACTCGCTTCGTCCTGTTCATTTTCATTAGAACTCCGCCTTCTCCAATATCGCTGTCCTGTTCCCTACCAATGCCCAACTATCGTACAACTTCCCGTACATGAGTATCGGTATGTCCCATTCAAGTGGCTCGGCCTGCCTGGTCATCCCTTCCAAGTGTACCATCCACTCATTCGGGTCTTTCGGTCCGCGAATCCCACTGGCCGCTACAATCACGTTACTGGTACACCTCAACTCCACCGTCATCTGATTCAGCCACCGCTTCCTATCAATCTGATTCAACTCCGGCGTGCAGACAAATACTGTGCTGCTGTAATGTCGCCACTGCTGCAGATAGTACCCATACGTCAGCACCAAGTTATCATGCGGCCTTCTTCTATCCCCATACCTATATCCCTCGTCCCACACGATACTGGCGTTATCGAACTTAATCCCTAGTGAAGCCCGCGCAGTATTCGCCATGTCCTCGCTGATATGCCCCGATTCCTTTCGCTTCTTCTTGCTTGCTTCACCGCCATCGCCCGTGAGGTCCGTGATGTGGCTCAATTCTTCCACAATCTCGTTACTGCCCATGTAGGTGTAATCACCAAACCGTTCCGTGGGGTGATAGTCCAATATCACGGGCTTGCCGTAATACTCGCGCAGTTTATACGCGATGGTATTTGCCGCCATCGTCTTGCCGCTTCCACCTGGACCGTGCAAGAACACCACACCGGTAGTGAAGTTCGCTAACAGCTTCTTCTCCCTCACTTGATGTGGGCGCAATTTCCGACCCGCTGCATCCACAAACATGTCTGTCATAGCAGCACTGGTCAGAATTGGGATTGATAGCCCGGTAATTGCTGCCATACTAATCTTCTCCGCCACCACTGCCAAATACTATGTTGTTCTCCTGGCTTTGCTCTTTTTCTCGTTCCAATGAGGACATTGCCATAGCCCTGAGCATGTGCCGCCCATTTATGCTCCTGTTGAGCTTAAACAGATTATCAAGGTACATATCAGACATCATCACTGGGGGTGCGCCCGGTTTTCTGTCGAATGCACCCAACACGAATTCATTGAGTGTTCGCACTCCGGCAAAGGCCGCTGCCTCAAGGCTACTGTGAATGTCGGTCATCTCGTCTAATTTACCAGCGGGGGTATCAAACATGGCTTGGACAAGCATTTCACTAGCCTTACCCTTTTTGTCTGACTTGCCGAGGCTATTAACACTTACTCCGGCCTCACCACTCTTGATAGCAGCGGCGGTAGCTTCGGCATCGGAGCGTAGGTCATCATCATCCGGCGCGAAATCATCTGCTGGCTGTATGTGCTTGCTGAGTTCACCAACTACAGCAGTTAGCGAAACAAGTGACTCGGCAAGACTTTCCAGCGTTACATGACCGTTGCTGCTGTGTTCTTCTTCAGTTGGTGCTTTCGGCTTTCTTGCTGCCATATCAGGCTCCCAGTGCGCGGATTACTCGGCCCATTAGAATCATTATCTGGTATGAGTTCCATGCACCATATCCGGCCAGTGCTATCATAGCTACCACCGCGATCTGAGTTACACGCGGACTCAGTCCCATAGCACTTTCAAGTTTCTTCAATGTGTCAGCCGCGCCCGCGATAAATTTCACAGTGAGTTCAGTGAACTTCTCGTTACGGATGTTGGCGACCATTTCCGGTGTGAATGCGCCGCCGGGATTTTGTCTCTTGTCGGATGAACGGGTAATGATAGGAGTGCTTACCCCTTCGTAATAGCAAACGTGATTGACATTCACTTGTACGCGGGCTGGTTTCCCGGGGGGCCATGCCATAGTAAAAGTATTGTCGGGGGTTACGATGTAGTCTGCTGATTCCATGCCTGGTTTTGAGTGTAGCTTTTCCAGTACGTTACCGGGTGCCATGAGGATATTGCCCTGTACTGGACACAAAACGTCATGGGCATTGCCAATCTCGTTATAGAATCGCGCCCAAACTTTACCGCGAGATTCCTTGAGATTGCGAGTGTAGGAGATTTTCTCCCACAGTAGATACCCTATGATTGAAACAGCAATGAGTATGCCTATCTGTATTTGCACTGCGTACCTCCATGATAGTCGAACATAGGCTTAACTATAGTATCCGCTACCGTGTAGCGCAAAGCAAAGGTGCTACGGCCTTACTTCTTTGACTTTGGAAACCGGTAGAATACCCGATAGGTGTATCGAGCGGTGCCGATTATCGGGCCGACATTGGCACGAACAACACGCACTAGATATCCAGCACTACGGTATGCCTTTGCAGCTCTTGTTGCGTCGGCCTTTAGCCTATAAGCCGCACCGAATTGATAAACCTGTTTACCTACTTTGTGAATCATGTCAAACCTCCTGAACTTCCTTCTGTTGATAGCCTATCGTGCCTTCTGTTTGCGAATCATAAAGTTGTGAATCCACACTTCATAGTGCAGGTCAGAACCTTTGCCCTTTGGGACTATGAGAACGGTATTACCCATATTGCGTTGTTGGTTAGCATCTCTGCTTGCAGCATCCTTGGTGAAATGTGAACCGATGTACAAATACCACTTGCCGCCGATTCGCTTCGTTGTACTGGCCATGTCAAATCTCCTTGCTTATCTATTCTGTCCCTTGCCGCGCCCGCTGCCTTTTCCCTTGCCTGGACCTCCAGCCGGACACGAGCCTGTGTTCTTATTCGCTCTTCTTCCACCCTTCACACTTTTTCCACCACCGCGACCATCTTGCGGTCTTCTTGTTGCCATGCTAACCCTCCTATTATCGCGGTCGAATAAATAATCGGCTTAATTGGTTTCCTCTGCCATTTACAATCACGTGTTCAATACGTGTCTGATATCCCAATCTTCGCCATCCGGCCCTCTCCTTCGCAAGTGCAGTATTGAGGATGATTCCTCTGTCACGCCACGGCCTATTATCTTTCATTACCATGTCTACACTTCCTTCTGCATTCGCTTGAAGCTACTACTTTTTCCTGCCGCCCATGAATCCTTTTCTGAGATAAAGGCTGTATTGTCCATTTCTTGCTTCGATAACCTTAGCATCGTAGCCACGTCTCTTCAGCCATTTGGAACGGTCCATGATCTTTTCAAATGAATCCGTGAACACAAGTTGGTACTTTTTCTTATTGATGGTTGTTGCCACTCTATCCATATCAAATCTCCTATACCTCTCGTTGCATTCACTTGAAGCTATCCGCGATTTATTCTAAGGTTTCCAGACAGTCTTCACCTTTTTACCTTTCTGAGCCGCTCCGACATAGTAATTCTTTGTTTCAGACCGCGCATTCAGGTATTTTGCATGTTCAATTGCACGGTAGCTTTCCCTAGATAGATAGGATGTTCCAACTGCTAACTTTGTTTTCTTGTTGTAAACGCGATAGATGAATGGATTGTAATCGTAAGTTGCTCCTGTCATTGTATTGAACCTCCTATACTTCTCGTTGCATTTTCTTGAAGCTATCCGCAACTGAGCCGCCCTTGGCTATCTCGTGACTCAGCATTTGCCGCGCCCTACCCCTGTCCCGCGTGGGCATTCCCAATACTCGATAACTCCACCCACTAAACTTCTCACTTGCGTTTTTCCGTGCCTCTTCCTGTGTGCCATACGGCCCCGCAAGTATCTGTTTCTTGCACTGTCGCCCGTAGATAAACCAATATGTCTGACCACTGCCCTTGCCTACGTGGTCATTATCTCCGCCGCCACTTCCGCCGTTGTTCTCGCCTATTGAGCCATTGAACTTGCGGAAGTAGTCCAGTGCACTTGTCCGCCCTGGCTGAAATCCACTAACACCACTTTCTTCATCTGACATGGTTCACCTCTTCGTTATCTTACGCTTTCGCGGTGCCGCCGTCTTGCGCGGTTTTGCTTTCTTGGCAGACGGGTCAAACCCCGGCCCAAACAGCATGAACTTTCCAACTGACTTGGCTGCACTGCCAAGCGAAGACTTACGTGATGACTTGGCCTTAGTTCCAGTGCGCTTTGCCCTAGACTCACTGATTCTGGTTTTCAATTCCTCGCGTTCCGCATGTATGCGCAAACGTTCGCCCTCGCGGGCATAAGCATCGCGCTCGCGCTTCAGGGACAGCCGGTCACGAGCTATTGCCCGTTGCTCTTTTCCTTCTTCATACTCGCGCAGTCTTTGCCGCGCTGTAGACATCCGCATCTTAATACTCATGGCTACTCACCTCTTTGTTTTTCAGTAAGAACACAATCCACGGTGCTATGCTCATTGGTATTAGCCATACCCAACTGCGAAACTTACGGTGCAATAGCCAAATATAGGGCAAGAATAATGGTATGGCAATCACAAGTCGTTGTGAGGTGCGTAGTCGTTCGGATGTGAGTGCATAGTCAAGTCCTAGTGCAAGATAGCCAGCAAATATGATTGCGAAGGCTATCAGTGTTGTCCAGTGTAAGTGCCTATTTATCCAGCTCATTTTTTCTGTCCTTTGCCGGGCCGCACCTCACCCAGCCCCGGTGTAACTTTTATCTTCCTCTTGCTGTACTCAAGTTGCGGTGCTTTTCTTCCGCCGCCAGGTGATACTTTCACTTTTGATATGCCCATTGCAACTTCAAATGACTTTGGTAGTTTCCCACCAATTATGCCCGCAGATTTTTGTGGCGATTGCGGCCCCCTCGCATATGATATACCGGGTACAGGCTTACGAGTATAGACAATCTGAGCCTTGGTATATGGCGGATAGACCATGATATAGAACAGTCCTTGTCGCCATGCCACAATCCCTTCATACTCACGATTAGTCAATGACAAGATTTTACCGTCGGGTAATGGCACCTTGGGTGGTGGTGGAGGCTCATCAGGCGGTGGCGGTGGTGGTGGCGGTGGCGGTGGTGGTGGTGGT
>Ga0208769_1001547_pt1 | contig 10140 bp, 10 predicted proteins | sample AntAceMetag02UKC_FD_184768 | JGI IMG/M metagenome (GOLD analysis project Ga0208769, IMG submission 184768) | Saline lake microbial communities from Ace Lake, Antarctica- Antarctic Ace Lake Metagenome 02UKC (SPAdes) (version 2) | ecosystem: Environmental > Aquatic > Non-marine Saline and Alkaline... | reverse complement strand
CAAGAACTATTTACAGAATGTGTAAAATATTGAATATTCAATATAATGAGGGTGCTGTAGATTCTGCTAAAAGACATGTTGCAACAATGGAAGGAAATGGAAAAACAGTATCGAATCCATTTGGTATATATAAAACAAAACTTTTAAAATCTCAAAAAACAAGTCTAACAAATAGAGATATGGCAGAAGATTTTACGTTTGAAGAAATTACTCCAGAAGTAAGAGAAAAACTTCAACCAAACGGAAAAACAGAGGCGGAACTAATGTATTTTTGGGGAGGAAATCCAAATCTTATTTCTGATGATTATGTTTTTCTTGAAAGAGAGCTTTCTGAATATCAAATGTCAAATGTTTGTGATACGAAGCAACAATTATTGTTATTTAAAAATGTCTGTATAAAAACATTAGAAATTAGAAAAGCAAGAGTAAAAGGGCAATCTGATTCGTCATTATTAACCGATCTTACAAAACTTATGAAAATGGCTGGAATTGATCCTTCTAATACAAAAACAGCTAATTCAGGAAAACATCTTGAAACATGGGGTGTATTTGCAAAAATGGTTGAAACAGAAGATCCTGCTGATCATTATAAAGATAGAGATTTATATAAGGATTGGTTCGGAATTGGCGATTATTACAACATGAATATTGGAAGATCAATTAAAAACTGGATTACAGGATCGAGAGATTTTCCAAAGCTTGATGATGTTGATGATGGTCTTTTTGAGGAGGAGTAATTATGTCTACCTCACCAAGACCATATAAAAATCAAGAAACTAAAAATTTAGAATCTCGAAATTCATTTATAAAACCTAGAGATATGGTTTTAGCAAAAGAAATAAAAGGGAAACGTAGAGAAAGATTTATAAGGTGGATGACTTTTTTTAGAAGAAATCCGCATAAATTTATTGAAGATTATTTCGGAATCCACTTGCATCCCTATCAGATATTGATGATATGGGCTTTGCAGAGAAGTGAGTTGGCTTATTTTGTTGCTGCTCGTGGTACTGCAAAAACGTGGATTATTGCTGTTTGGTCTTTAACTTTAGCAGTTTTATATCCTGGAATAAAAATAGTTGTTTGTGCAAAAACTTTGAAACAAGCTGGATTGATTGTGTCTGAAAAAATAGATACGCTAATGAAAGAACATTCTAATGTTGATAGAGAAATTTTGAAATTTACATCTACAGAAAATTCTTATGGTGTTTTGTTTCATAATGGATCTACGCTCAAAGTTGTTGCAAGCAATGATAATAGTCGAGGTGAAATAACGATTGCCTCTATGTGTGGTAACATACATTAAGAATTGCGGAAAAAACCTGGAAGGCTGAGAAGCTAATCAGAACGGAAGTTCAATAATAATATTTTGAACACGTGCAGAGCATAGAAAGTGAACCTAATAATTTTAAAACATTTAATTTATTAGAATATAATCTTTGTGTTTTTAAACACCACTTATTTTATAAGTGCCAAGAGTCCGCGACCCCTTTATATAAGGGTGAAAAGATATGCCGATCTAGCGGGAATGTAAACCGTTAGAACATAGGGATAAAAAGCCTTATGGATAACAAATTGAATCGAGCAAATTATATTGTTGTTGAAGAGGCAAGACTTGTTCCTAAAGATATTTTAGATCAGGTTATTATTCCTTTTTTGGAGGTTAGAACACCTCCATATAAAAGTAAATCAGAATATATGAACGATAAGAGACTTAATGAAGAGGGTAGAATAAGTTATATTACTTCTTCTTGGTATAAATCAGAGTCATGGTTTGAGGGTGTAACGAAATGTATTGCTAGAGTTGCAAAGGGTGATCCTACTGCGACATTCTTAGCTTTTGATTATATTACAACAGTGTATCATAACATCAAAACAAAAGCAATGATTAAGAATGAAACTGCGAACATGGATCGTATCAATATTGATATGGAATATCGAAATCTTCCTAGTGGGACAAGTGGAAAGGCATATTTTAAGTTTTCTCTATTTAAGAGAAATTTGAAAATGGCTTTTTATCCTCAAAGGGATGAAACTTATAATTCAAAAAAGAATCCGTATCAGATTCCTAAAGCTATTGGAGAAATTAGAATAATCAGTGTTGATGTTGCCACTCGTGCAAACAAAGCGAACGATAACTCAATTATTTCATGCATACAAATGATTCCCACTAAAAAGGGTTATAAAAGACATTTATCTTATATGGAAAGTCATCCTGGACAACATGTGGGTGTTCAAGCAGAAAGAATCAAAGAATTGTTCTATGATTTTGAAGCCAACTATATCGTACTTGATCTTATGGGAAGTGGCATCGGCGTTTTTGACTCATTAAGTGAAGAAACTATTTCTAAAAAAAGAGATATTTCATTTCCTCCTCTTACAGTGGTTAACGAAGAGTTTCAATCTGTAAAAAAAGAAGTTCGAGAAGATTTATTTAATAATCATACTAGAGGTATTGATGCGTTCCCAGTTATTTTTCCAATTTCTGCTAGTCAGCGATTGAACAGTGAAATTGCATCTGCTTTTAGAACTTCTCTTCAAAAAAACATGTGGAAATTTTTATTTACTGACACTGATGCAGAACCTTATTTACAAAAAGAATTAAAAGAATTTGATATGTCGGGAAATGATTCCTCTAATTATGCATTTTTTATAAATCCTTATGTTCAAACAGGATTGCTTATTGGAGAATGTGTAAACCTAGATATGAAGCTTGTTGGCGGAATGATTAAATTAGAAGAAAAATCAGGTGCTTACAAAGACCGTTACTCATCTGTAAGTTATGCGGATTGGATTATAACTACAGAATTTGATAAAAATTTATTGACAGAAGAAACGAGCGAAGATGAATTAGATTTAATGACATCTTTGGTTCAGTTCTTTTAATGGTGAGGAGGTAATTTTGACAGAAAAAAAAATTAAGAAAGAAGAAAATGATGACGAAATCTTACTTTCTCCGAAAGAGGTTACGGATGTATTGGATGTAGCTTATGCTGCGACAGTTTTTAATAGTAATTATTTTAATGGAATACTAACGCCATCATTATTGAATCAGGCATTTAAGGATATTACATTAAATCCTACTCAAGCAACTGAAGCGACATTAACCGCATCATTAAAGGCTCCAAAAGATAATGAAAAGAGTTTGCAGGAATTTAGTCAAGATTTTGAGATTCAATCTCAGATTTATAAAAAGTTATTGTCTTATCTCGGAAATCTTTTAGCCTTTGATATTACTTATTCTTCAGACGCAGAAGGCAAACAATATAAATCTGCGAAATATAAAAAAGATTTAAAAATTGTAAAAGATTTTTTGACTCGGTTTAATTATAAACAAGAGTTTGCAACTGTAGTTCAAGAAATGTTGCGAAACGATGCTTATTTTGGTTGCCCTAGAGGAATTGAAGGTGGCGACAAGATTGTTTTGCAGGAACTTCCAAACTCAATTGATTATACCATGATTACTGGAAAATCTGAATATGGATTTTTATTTGCTTTTAATATGGGATGGTTTTTAGAGTCAGGTGTTGATATTGATATGTATCCGCCTTATTTTAAGAAATTATATAGTGAAACATTTAAACTAGGAGAAGAAAAATCAAGTCCTAATCAAAGTCTTGTCTCTAAACATTCTTCATGGGCTTACTGGTCTGAAATTGATCAGGACATTGGATGGTGTTGGAAAATGAATACGAGCCAGGCGGTTCGTCTTCCGTTTTATAGTGGTCTATTCTTAGATTTATTATCACAGCCGACAATGAGAACGTTGCAAAAAAGTATTAATATGTCTGCTGCTTCTAAGATGTTGATTGGTGAAATTCCACTTTTGGATAAAACGCAATCTTCAAAAAAAGACCAGTTTGCATTATCTGCTGAGAATCTTGGCAGATTCCTTTCAGTTGTGAAACAAGCGATTGGTGATGGTGTAAAAACAGCTGCTGTGCCTCTATCTGGAGTTCAACCTATTGATTTTGATACAGATAACGAAATGTATTCAGCTTATCTTAGAACGGTTGTTGGTGCATCTGGAGTAAATGCAAACTTGATTTTCTCAACTGATGTTAGACCAAACTCTGTAGAATCTCAACTTTCCTTGAATGTTGATGAAGCACAGATGATGGCTTTATATCCAGCTTTTGAATCATTCATTGAATATCATGTAAATAAGTTAACCAATGATTTTAAATTTGCTTTTAGATTTGAAGGTACGAACTTCTTTAATAATCGTCAACAGAGATTTGATAAAGCAACTGGACTGGCTGCGTTAGGCATGGTATTGCCACAAAAAATTGCTGCAAGTATTGGCATGAATGTTTTTGAATTCCAAAGCCAACTTGAGGAAGCGCAAGAATCTAAATGGGTAGATAAACTTACCCCGATTGTTTCTTCATTCCAGCAGGGTAAAGAAGATGCAGGCGCTCCAAAGAAAGACGATGGTGATTTAACAGATAGCGGGTCTGAAACTCGTGATGCTGGCAGTAACGAAGCAAATAAATAGCATAAAATGCAAGTTTTATGTGAACTGTATATGACGAATATGAAAGTATTTGGCTCCTATATGCAGTCTAAAAAAATTAGTGATGGAGGAAATATATAATGGCTGAAATTTCAAATGCAAATAAAGCAAAACTTAACAAAATGAATCGTGCGGCTCAAAATGTGAGTCTTGGAAACATACTTCAGGCTGCCCCTATAAGTGGTAGTCATACGATTACTGATGCCGAAGCAAACGCAAGTGCAGTTACAATTGCCACTGGTTTAACAGCCGTTGGTTTTGGTCTGGCACAGATTTTCCGTTCTGGAAGTATTGTTTCTGCTTCAGCTTCAAGTCTGAAGATTACAACTTCCGCTGGAAACATGACTATTTCGCAAGGTTCATCGGTTATAAAAGACGATCTTATTAGCTGGGTAGCGTTCTAAACATTAGACAAAGAGGAAGACGATGATTATAAATCATGATATTATTGAGAAAAAATTTAAATGTAATAAAATTCTTGGAAAGTATTTAATTTATGAATTGCATCTTCCTCAATTGTCTATAGATGATAAATATTATTATTTTACAGACAATGATTTATTAAGAGAAAAATTGCAATCATTACCTTTATGGCTAAAACTTGTAAAATTCTTTTAGTAAATAGATACTTTTTGAAAGGAGGTATACTTGAAAAAAAACGATAAAATAAAGTTTGCAATTGATAATGTTGAATTAATTGATGATAATCCAGATTCAAGATTTGCTTTGATGTCTATGGATTTCTTTGCTTCTGGAGATAATCTCCATTCACTCTTTGTCAGTGAGCAAACATTATTGAAAACTTCATCCTCTATCAAGAATTGTCCTGTTGTTTGGGAATATGATGCTTATAGAGATGATATTGGAACTCATTCTAAAGATGAAACTGCTTGTGGATTTGTTCCTGAATCATCTGAAATAAAAAGTTATGTTCTTGATGATGGTCGTACAATGTTGAAGGTAATAGTTTATATTTGGAAAAACTATTCTGGTCAGATAATTGATTTCTTTAAAAGAGATGAAAATAAAAAACCTATTTCTGTTGAAATGAGTGTTTTTGATATTCAAAAAACTGAAAATGGTGATGAACTTTTGGATTATCAATTTGAAGCGATTACTATTCTAGGATCAGAAGTTACCCCTGCTATTCCTTTAGCTAAAGGTGAAATAGTACGATTTTCAAAAGAATATGACAAAGATTTTGAGCGAGAATTTTCTAATGAAGAAAATGATGGCGTTCAAGAGGAGATAAATATGACAGACAAGATTAAAGAACAAGAAAAAGATAATCTTGAGGATTTGGCTTTTGAACAGGAAGAAGTTTTACCTGAAAGTTCTTCAGAAGAAGTAGAAGAAGTTGAAGAAGAGGAATTCCAAGAAGAAGTCGTTGATGAGGAAATTGTTGACGAAGAAGTTGAGGAAGAAGAATCTATGGTCGAAGATGAACCTGTGATTGAGGAAGAAACTCCTGAAATTGAAAATGTTTCTGAAGAAGAGTTTTCATTAAATTCTGCTCAAACTCTCAATGTGCTTAGAGAATCTATTTCAACTTATAAATATACAGATGAATATGGAAGTTGGGATAAATATTGGGTTACTGCTTATGATGAAACATACGCTTATTTCTATGATTGTGAAGATGGAAAAATGTATCGTGCAACTTATAATATCAGTGGAAATGACGTTAGTGTTGGTCTTGAAAACAGAGAGCATGTTATTTCCGGCGGATACAAGACTGTTGCCGAATATGATGCATCTAGATTTTCTAAAGAAATGACTGATTCAATTTTGACTATTTTCAAAGACTATGAAAAATATTCTTTGATTGAAGAAGAATTAGCTAAAGAAGAAAAAGACTATAACAAAATTTTCTCAATTTATAATGAGAGAATCGTTAGAATGTCGGAAGATAGAAGTGCTTATCTTGCAAAGAATGAAGAACTTGAAAAATTCAAAACAGATATTGATCAAAAGAATTTTTCTTCAGCGGTAAAACTTGTTTTAAAGAAAATTGAAGAGAAAGTTGTAATTTCTCCTAAACAACTTGGAGAAATGGAAAAGAAATCTCTTGAATTTACTTTGGAAAATATTAATGAGTGGGAGACGATGTGCAAGGCAGAAACTTTTAGCTTTGATAAAAAAGGTGAAGAAAATAAGAAAGTTTATGCAACACATTGGAAAAAAAGAAGCCCTGAAAAAGAGGAAAAACCTCTTTGGGTTCACAAATAATTTAGGAATAGTCTAGCGAATAGTCTAGTATTTAGAAAAGGAGAAAATAAATATGTCACATAATATTCTTGTAAAAAATGCCGTTGATGAAAAAAACAACGCTTTGAATCGCTCCGCATGGAGTGCCTCGGCGTTGGACAACGGATGGGTTTTCAGTCTTCTATCACAGAGCGCAATTACCGGATATAGCGAAGTTTGGCTTGCAACTCAACCTTCAACCGGTTCATTGAGCGGTCTTTGGATGGCTTCGGATTCAGAAGTCATACTAACTGATAGCAAATATAAAGGTATCAATCCTGATCCTCGTGATTTTAACATTGCTACATCAACTGTTTTCACAGCTTTCAAACCGATGCCTGGCGATATTATCACCATCACTGCTGATGCCCTGAATGATAGTACAACTCAGGCTTTTGCTATTGCCAAAACCACAAATTATGAATTTGAATGGTCAGACAATCCCGTTGGAACAGACACGATGTGCTTGCGCTATCTGGACACAACCTATATTCCCGTTGGTAGTGGTTCCGCCATGGGCGACAGTCGTGTTGTTGCTTACCAATTTGAAGTATTGTACAACTAAGAAAGGAGGAAAAAAGATATGAAAATGACATCACAAGCAATGAATTTTGCTAAAAGTAATGAAGATTTATTTAAGAAATATCAGGATACGATGAATCATTGGCTTCATAAAAATGAAGGACTTGACACTGAATATAATTCTGAATTTTCTCTTGACGAAAAAGAATCCCAACTTAGTGAAGCTTTAATTGAAGCAACTCTTAAACGAGCTAGTGCAGATTATGCTGTTGGTCAGCCCGTAGATGTTTGGTTTAATGATCGACATATTCAGGAACATCTGTTTGCCATCGTTGGTCAAATGGTGGACGCTAATATACCTGACACAATCAATCGTTCTATTGGTGCTTATACTGACATCCGCGTAGGTGGATTTGGCGATAGCTTTAATTTTGATGTAAAATCTAATGATCTTTTCTTGGTTTCAAGAGTTGGTCATGGCAAACGAAACTCTGAAATTCATCGCGAATTTAAGGGTCAGACATCGATTATCCCAGAAGCTCGTCAATTGAGTGCTGGCGTTAATCTGTATCGTGTTCTTTCTGGACACGCTTCATTGGCAGAACTTACCATGAAGATTATTAAATCTATTGAAACAGAAATTACTAAAGATACATATGATGTTTTCTATGCTGCAATGGACGCTATTGATTCAACTGCTACAACTGGACTATTGGTTTCTGGTTACACTCAGGAAACACTGGTTCGTATTTGTGGTCAGGTTGGTGCATGGAATAATGGTGCAAAGCCTATCGTTATGGGAACTCAGTTAGCTATGGTTAACGTGCTTCCTGATGATGCTAACTATCGTTACACCTTAGATAGTGACTATGCAAAACTTGGTTATGTTAAAACTGCTTTTGGTTACGACACAATGGTGATCCCTCAGATCGCTAATCGCGCAACCCAATTTGGTGCAAACGTAATTTCTAATGATCGTCTGTGGATTCTTTCGCCTGGCGCTTCCAAACTCTTGAAACTTTGTTTGGAAGGTAAAACTCTGTCCTTCTTGGATGGCGCTATGGATAATGCAAATCTTTCACAGAACGTTTCATTTATGAAAATGTGGAAATCTGCTTTCTGCTCAAACTCGGTTGCTGGCGTTATTCAGTTAACCTAAGATTTGAATATTTAATGGAGGGATTGAAATATATCCCTCCAGTAGTTTAGAGGAAAAATAGAAGAGGAAAAATAAAATGACTAGAAAAGTAACATCAAAAAGATTACCTAATGAAAATGATAAAGTTGAAGTTGAAAAGACTTTAGAAACTAAAGAACCAGAAGTAAAACTTGAAGTTGGTACTTCTGAATTAATGAAAATGATTAATGAATTAAAAGAAAAAATAAATTCTATGGAAACTGAAAAATCAAAAGACAAGAATATTCCAGTTTCTAATGAAGAAAAAATTAATTCAGACGATTATATCAAAGTGATGAGTTTGAATCCTTATGAATTAAACTTGACAACCGAGAGAAATGGAAGAGGAAAGATATTCTCTTTTAAAGATTTTGGTGAAGTGAAGAACATTTTATATGGCGACCTGGTTCTTATTATCGAAACTCATGGGTCGTTTTTGAATCAAGGTAGATTTGTTGTTTTAGATCAAAGGGTTATTCGACGACATGGATTAGATGAATCTTACGGAAAATTGCTTACAAAAGAAAATTTTGAATTAATTTTAGACGGAAGATTGTCTGATAATAGTAGCGGTAATCAATCTGATGCTGTGAAATTGTTTGAAAGCGCAAACGATGTTCAACGAGAAGCAGTATCACAAATTTTTGTTGATAAGATTCTTGCAGAAGAAGATGTTGATTTGAATTTCTTAGATAGACTTTCAAGGATTATTAATTATAGCATTGTTGATAAAGCGAGAAAAACTCGTGAGACAATCGAAAATTCTAAGGAAGAAAACGCATAAAATCGGTCTTTTATTATGTTTTTAATTTACCCTCACAGTGTTGCAACACTGTGAGGTTTTGCCGAAGTAGCTCAGTGTAGAGCGCTTTCCTTGTAAGAAAGATACGGCGTGGAATCAACCCCCACCTTCGGCTCTATATTAAGATTGGGATAGGTTAGAAGTCATGAGCTAACTGACAAAAGAAGACTCCTCTTTTCCCAACCTTACTTTTAATTTAATGGAGTACAAGGAGAAAATTATGCAGTGTTATAAAACAGAAGAAAATCGTAAAAAGGCATTTGAAGCATTGAAAAGGGGCAGAGATACTACAGTTATTCAAAAAGAAAATCGCATTAAAGAATATTTAAAAAGCCCGTCTCTTTGTTTAGAATGTAAAATGCCCATAATGGATTATGAAAAAAGACATAATAAATTTTGTTCTCATTCTTGTAGCGCCTCTTTTTGCAATAAAAAAAGAGAAAAAAAGGTGCATGGTGTTGGATGCAAATATCCTCATCCTTGTATGTTTTGTGGAAAATTAACGAGAAATAAAAAATTTTGTTCGCATAAATGCTGTAGCGATTTTTTATTGCGTAAAGCCGATAAAAAAATAGAAGATGGTATTATTGTTAGTTCACAAAAATTACGAAGATATTTGATGATTAGACTTGATAATAAATGTTCAAAATGTGGATGGGGTGAAAAAAATCCAGTTTCTAATACCGTTTGTTTAGATCTCCATCATATTGACGGAGATCATAAAAATAATGTCTTATCAAATGTAGAGTTATTGTGTCCAAATTGCCATTCATTAACTAGAACTTATAAAATGGTTGGAAATAGAAGCGGAGAAAGTACAAGAACAGATAGAAAATAATAAAGGAGGTCTTATGACAACTCAGGCATCTACTATTAACG
>Ga0208769_1001546_pt1 | contig 10146 bp, 15 predicted proteins | sample AntAceMetag02UKC_FD_184768 | JGI IMG/M metagenome (GOLD analysis project Ga0208769, IMG submission 184768) | Saline lake microbial communities from Ace Lake, Antarctica- Antarctic Ace Lake Metagenome 02UKC (SPAdes) (version 2) | ecosystem: Environmental > Aquatic > Non-marine Saline and Alkaline... | reverse complement strand
GGATTCCTTAAACAGATTAGAGTTTATACTCTTCCGTTCAAGGTTCTTGGCGAGCTGCACAAATAGTATGAATACATATGGAAAATTCATTTCCAAAGAAGGACTTGAGAAAAAGTACGACGAGGCCAGTAAGGAAAAGCTTCTAGAGATTTGGAAGAAAGCTGAGGATATGGAATCAAAAGCTAATGCTCTTGACGCTAGTGCTGATTCTTTGCATGGAAATGTTCAAGATGCAGTAAGAAGAAAGTTTGGATACAAAGAAGATGATGTACATGCAGATGGGTTAGATGAAGCTGCTAATAATCAGATTAAAGAAATGGAAAAACAATGGAGTATTATGTCTGCATCCATGGTGACAGTTAAGCGTTCAATCAAACTTCCAGGTTTCCATAATGAATTAAATCTTTGTGTTAATTCTAAGTATGGTATAAAAGAACTCAAAAGATATACTGGATATTTGCCGTTTCGATGGATAAATGTTAAACGATTAGCCTCATATAATGAGTCTCCGTTTAAGATAGAAAATGATAGGCTTATTTTTAAACCGTATAATCGTATTTGTTGGCTTGATTTCTCGGCTCTCGATGGGATACCACAGCTCGATAAGGAGAAAGTAAAAATGCTTTCGGGGATTACTTGGGACATCGTAGCCATGATTGATTCATGGTTAGAGTTTTATGGTTCTAAAGACAAACAGTTCCAGAAAGATTTAGATTTAATATCAAAATTGTCCGGTGGATATAGATCCATTCAAGATGAGTGGCCTGATATTATTAGAAGGCTTGATAAGCTTTTAATAATAAATGATACTATAACTGGAAACTTAGATTCTCAAATTAAGAAATGGGCTCCTGTCATAAAGAAATGGCAAGGGCATAATAAGAACTTCGTCGTGTTCAATGAACTAGCGAAGTCTGAATTAAAAATATGAAGAGACCAATCCTTTGGCTCATAATAGGCATGCTCATAGGAGTAGCTATGTTAATACCTGAAATTTTAAGTCATGAACAAAGCATAAGCGAATTTGAAATTCGTGTTGATAATCTTCGACAAGATATAGTAGAAAGAACTACTCATGTGTATTTAACTGGGCCAGAAAATTTGTTCCAGTTCTTAGAAGATCATCCTGAGTGGGAAGAGATTGACGCCGTGCCCTATTCTAAGTGCTATCGTCATCTCATCGGAGACATAGCATCTACTTCTGATTATATAATGTGCAAAGCCATATGATAAGTGACCATACAATATTCATTGCTGCTATCACTGCCCTTTGTCTCACTATTGTAATTGGAATAATCCAAGGTTATGGGCATGTTAAGTTCCTCAAGGGTAAGAAAGAGGGACTGAAAGAAGCCAACGAATCAATCACAAAGATAATTAATAAACATAAAGAAGAATTAGATGCCAGAGATAAAACCAAAACCTAAGGTTGAGGTGGCCTATAGAGTAGTGTATACTCCTGTATTGGCTACTAAAACATTTGATTTTATGAGCAAGATGGATCTAGGAATCAGCGGCGGAGAATTGCGTATATCAACTGTATGTAGCTGGACTACTACATCTAAGGTAGACCAAGCTTATCGTCAGAAAGCACGACGAGCTATTAGGAAATCGTTAGAAGCAAGTGGTATAACACAGATTCATAGCATTAAGAAAATCAAATAGTAGGTGAAGCAGGGCTGGGGTTTATCCTCAGCCTTGTTTTTTTATGTAAAATATTCTATAATATAATCATAACGGTACTAATTTATAAATTATATAATAATTATTATGCCATCAGAAGAAGAAATTAAGATTGTGCCGGCTAAGCCGCGTGCTCCGCAAGCGAGCGTGCAATCAAAACAGCCTAGCTACATGCCGTGGCTCATAGCATTGATCGGCGTTTACTTCGCGTTGATGCTACTAGTTTCATTCATTCCCCTACCGGGATATATGAAAGTATTGTCCCTGATCTTAGGGGCTTTTCTTTTATTCGACTGTCATCATTCAATAAAATATTATGTCAGAAACAAATAACACACAAGTTCAAGAGCTAGAAGCAGAACAGAAATTCTGGCGAGATCCTAGAGTAAAGAACATATTTAATCTGTTTGTCCAAGGCAAGGACATTAGTTTTATTGCCGAGACCCTGTCCATGAAACCCGTAACCATCGAGGGCTTGATCACTAACAAGTTCTTCATGATCAAACTGGAGACTCATATACGGGGTATTTTATTTACAAACCAGGTGGCGAAAGTGATCGCCTCCGTTGATATCTTCTCCAAGTTATGGGACAGAGTGTCAGATAACATAGAAGAAATTCCTCCTGAGATCTGCTTGAAGGAACTAACCAAGCTCTTTCCTAGTAAAAAGGAAGGCATGATTATTAATCCGAAGAACATGAACATCTTCATGAATGTCCTGAAGGGACAAGGCGCTGCTAACTTAAGCGACAAGCTCGAAGAGATGGAAGAAGACATGGGCTTCGAAGGTCTTGAGGAAGACGCTGACGCTATATATCCTGAGCTGGGAGAAGGCCAAGAACAAAATGGTGAGCAACAAGGGCATCCTAAAGTGGATGCACACAAACCAAGTAAGGACCAATAAGGGTCTACCCATTGAGTTCCGGGACCACGGCTTTCTCCTAGATTACGTCAAAGATACACATAACAGGATTGTAGTTAGGAAATGTACTCAAATTGGGGCGTCTTTTTCTACCAATATAAAGATGCTACACCTTGGTAGTCAGACTCCTTTGACCACAATATATACATTGCCTACGTCATCTGAGGCAAAGAACTTTGTATTAACTAAGTTCGACCCTATGGTTGAACGTTCTCCAGGCTTGCTCGACATGGTGAAGAAAGTAGTTCTTCGCGAGCGTGTTCTTTATAACTCCGTAGTGAAGAGAATAGGTCCATCCTATTACTTCTTTCGGGGTTCCTGGACTACGTGGGGTGCGCAATCAATTGACGCTGATGTACTAGTAGTAGACGAGCTAGACTTTCAAAAGCCAGATGTTAGGAACATGTGGGAAGAAAGAACCGAGGGATCATCCTCCATGGATGTCATTTACTGGATAGGTTATCCATCCATCCCAAACTTTGGGATAGAAGAACTATATGAATCATCCGATCAACGACAGTGGTTCATAGAATGTGGCCACTGCCATAAACGTCAGGTGCTAGAGTTCCCGGATAATGTAGACTTAGTTAAAGAGATTTATATCTGTAAGTATTGCAAGAAAGAACTGTCAAATGACATGAGGCGTAAGGGTATATGGAAAGCCACTAAGCCAGGCAGGGATGTCCACGGATATTGGATCAACAAGTTGATGGCTCCATGGATCCCAGCTACTAAGATCATGGATCGTTTCAGAAAGGATACGCCGAAGAAGTTTCACAACTACACGTTGGGTCTTCCGTATGTATCCAAGGAGACTGATCTGTCAAGAACTGTCATCAATAAATCTATGATGGAAGAGGAAGAGCTCGCGCTAATCAGAGCTGAAGACGACGTTCGGGTCGTATGTGGCATTGACCAAGGAGACATTTTCCATCTACTGGTAGCAATTGTTACACCAAGTATGATTGTAGTGACAGCAGCGGAACAACTAAGCACGGAGTCTGATCTGCTGAAGAGGTTAAGGTTCTTTAATCCCGAGCTGGTTATCATGGATATGTTCCCTAATCGGCATACAGCTAAGAAACTATGTAAAGAATATGGAACAAACAAGTTCTTTATGGCCAAGGAACGTAACTGGACACAAACAACTAAGGAACGGAACTATTGGAATCTTAATAGGGCTACATCAGAGATAGGATTAGAACGTACCGAATCACTGGATGCTATGATGGAGTATCTCATCAAAGGCCAAGTAAGATTCAAACGCACCATCCCCCGCCTAGTATTTGAGGACAAGAAAGATCCGGGAGTTATCCAACAGCTAAAGAATTTAGTACCGGATACACAGGAGAGACATGGACAACTGCGTAGAGTATTTAAAAAAGTTGGACCGGAGCATTATGGACACGCATTAAACTTCATCGTTACCGCAGCACACATTGTATTCCCTGGCTGGATGAGCCGAGAATCATTGGTTCCCTCCTCTTATCTGGACAGTTTAAAGAAGAAGAAACCTAAGCCATGGTATATAAAAGACTTTGAAGAAAGAGCTAGGGGATTAAATCCTCATGACGCAATCATAATCAAACCGGGAGGTGAGATCATCGAACCAGACGATGAGTTCTATCCCAGAGTTTGTTAAGTAACGCCCGTACTTCGGGCATATAATAAACAATATGGATCACCCAAATAGAAAACAGCACGATAAATTATATCGCGAAAGACACAAGGATCAGATTCGAGAAGTTCAACAACAATACTACAAGAAGCATAGAGAGAAGATTCTTCAAAAGCAAAAAGATAATGCTATAGAAATCAAGCAATATAATCAACAGTATTGTAAAGATAATAAGGACAAGATTAAACAGCGTATGAAAGTATGGCGAGAAGAACATCGAGAAGAGATTAATCGGTATAGACGTAATTATAATAAGGACTATGAAAGAAATAGACTTAGAATAGATCCTAAATTTAAGTTACGAAAGACAGTCAGCCATAGCATTAATAGAGGTTTGAAGAAACGTCTTGCTTCTAAACAAGGCAAATCAACTTTTGACTTTCTTCCGTATACTGTTGATGAACTTAAACAGCACATAGAAAAACAATTTGAACCTTGGATGAACTGGGCTAACTGGGGATCCGGAAAAGATCACTGGCAAATTGACCACATAAAGCCTGACGCTGTCTTCGACTACAAGACTGTAGTTGATAAAGACTTTCAAAACTGTTGGGCCTTATCTAATTTACAACCATTAGATGCAATAGAAAATATTAAGAAAGGTGCATCAATGTAACGTCCATCATTTGGACAAAAAACTTATGAAGCCCGAAGAATTATTCAAACGTGTAATTCACGTACAAGAAAAGCATATCACCTTCCTGGATGCAACGCAAAGAAACCTTGCTTACTATTTATTCGGTAAGAATGTAGATCTCTATAAGAGATTGACCATTCCAAGAATCAATGTACGCAATATCATGAATGCGTTCTCGCCGCAGCCGGACAATCCGGTTCAGTCGATCGTCGGCGCGTTCATTGATGAGCTAGCAGTATCTGAATTTCGGACTACAGTTAGACCGTATCCGGTGGAGGGCAAGGAACCTTATGATTCCTATGCGGATATGCTTGAACAACAGTTGGCTCTTATTCATAAGAGAAGTAATAGACGCGTACTGTTACGGTCAGCTGCATTTGAGCTATTGTCTCATGGATATTTCGGTATCTATTTCGATGGCGTCAGATATTATTTCCTGACAGCCTACGATCTTATACCGGGCGACCCTAATATCTTTGAAGCACAAGCTCAACCGTTCCTCATTAGAAAGACCCAGGTTAACAAGGCTACTCTTGAAGCAGCCGGGGTTGATACTAAGGATGAACAATCAATTTATCTTTATGAGTGGAACCAGAACGATGATCTGGAAATGTTCACATTGTATGATGTGTATGTTAAACATTGCGATCTGAACATTGGGTTCACACAAAAGGGAACAATCGTCTACAATCAGAAGATGGCTCACCCTAAACGTTATCCTATTTCTATTGCTAATACGTCGGAGATTCTAGCATCATTCTATACAGTACCGACGATGACGCAGTTAACGCAGAAGCTTATTGATTATCAAAAAGCTAACGCGTCTATCAAGGAGTCATCCAGTAATATTGCCAAGCCTATACTAACTTATGACACAGAATCCGGGATCGATGTTGATGCATTACACCGATCTCTTAAGATGGGTTATAAACACATCATCGTAGGTAAGAATAAGGACGGGGATATTAACTTTAAAGCGCCAGGATCACTACCGAATTATGCACAGATGCTTCCCGATAAGATAGAAGAGGACATTATGAAGCACTTAGGCCTGAACAAAACGTTCATGGGGCTGCCAAACGTTGGTGCTAGGGAACGTGGCGCATTAGCCAGGTTACTTAAGACATCGTTTAGAAAACTATCCAGTATATCACAGATCATTGAGTCTGCTTTCGAAGAAATTGATCAGTACATCATTGATTATATGGGTGAACATTGTATCACCTATGGCAAGCAAGCTGGTATAGACATCGAAGAGATCTTCTCCGGACCCGTACGTTACATTCCAGAGGAACGATTCGTTGCTTACTCTACTGAGGATAGTCTTGAGAAGAAGAGTTTCGTATTAAATAAATGGAAATCAAAGCTCATCCCAACCAAGAAAGCCTTGGAAGAAATGGGTGAAGCCACTCCAAGCAAGGTCATTGAAGCAATGAGGCAGGAGCAGAGACAACAGTCAGAGTTCGCGGTTGAACTTACTAAGAATGCGCAGTCTATGCAATCTAAAAGTAATCTTGAGAAGGTAAGCGACCGACTCAAAGGTCAACTTGAGTATAGATTCTGGTTAACACCTATAGCTGATGAGAGTGTATTAGTCAAGATACATGCATCCGAGGCTGATAAGGTGGCATTTATATTAAGTGAGTTTAGCAATTTTGTTAAGATCGAATCTTATATTGAAAGCATCCCAGCTCCTATAACGCAGACTGATCCGACAGTGCCTGAAGAAGCCCCGGTTATTCCGACTGTTCCTACTACTGGCGAACCTGTAATGCCGGGTGAACCTACGGCTGGTGAACCGTTATCCCCAACTCCTCCACAAACACCTTTAAAAACAGAGGAACCTCCCCAACCTACCCCGACGGTAGAAGAACAAAAGTCAACACCTCCACCAGAAATGCCTGTCAGTGATGACAATACATTTAATCTGGAGGAACTTGAGGCTGCTGTAGCGAAGAGCAAAACAATTTACGACGCAGAGAAGTATAAAGAGCTTCCCGGTATGTACATTGTTGAGCCGCATGCACGCTGGATCTTTTCAGGACGCAAGCTAGCGCTTGTCATGGGCCGTGAATACACTGAGTATATCGGTAAGCCCATGCTCTTTACCGGGAAAGAAGTATACGGTGTGATAATGCTGAAGAAGATCATTAGTGATTTCGACTTCAAAGCTACACAGAAGTATCACTTAGTAACCGATAAAGAACGTAAGAAATGGTGGGGTGATGGCAAAGTATACTTGTATATCTTTGAGTTCTATCCATTCAAGTTTCCTATGGAGTATAATAAAACTCCCGGGCAGACAACATTCTTCGGCCAGGTTGATATCAAGGAAGGAACTTCAGCCCCTACTACTGGCAAAATAATGAATGCCGGTACTCAAGTAAGAGAGGATGAAGTCGCGTTAGATAAGATTAAGAATACACCTAAGGGTGATCTCGGAAAACCACCAGTGGTTGCCGTTTCACCACTATCAGGATAATATGGACACGCAACTAACCGAAAGGGAAACCAGTACGAAGCGCAAGACAGTGCTTCGCAAGACAGCGGCCAAGAAGCTTCGTAAGAATACTCACGAAGGATCCCTTCGGGAGCTCCGCAAGTCTAAGATAACTAATAATATCAAAGAAACATATGGCAAATAAACCCAGACATGAGTTCACTGAGCTAGAGGCTAGGGAGGTTGCCCTAAAACTGGGCATCGACTGGGCCAAGGTGGACTACAAACTTGAGGACTTTCTTGATGGTATGAATGTTGAGTTGGAACATGGCATGGTGAATATGAATACCAATGTGACCAATGATGATTCTGTTCTTACCGGGAAGATTGCACTCGCACATCTCAATGAAGGTGGCACGTACTACGAGCTCTTAGAGAAGATGGAGAAGACAATGGAGCACAACAAAGAGATGGACCATCTCGAGCACGATGCCGAAGAGGTTGGCATGAAGGTTCGAGCAGCTAATAAATTACGTTCCCATATTGATGGGTGCGGTGTATATTAAACGTATGTCTATAAATAATTCATTCATGAGAGAGATGAAAGGTAACCTACATAAGATAGGTATGGATAAATCTAATGCTGCTAAAGCATTAAAAACTTCTCAGTTTTCTAGAGTTGCTAAAGCTGCTAAGACTGCATCCAGAGTTAGTTCAGCTGGCATAGGAGCAGTTGCTGCAGCTGGGGCATATGGTGCATATCGCATCCGTAAAGCTAGCAAGGCTGCTAACAAAGAGATTGGTGGTCAACATAGCACAGCTCGCAACGTGAGACATGACCGGTTGATTAAGTCTATGCATGCTCAGTCTGTTCGTAAGCAGGCAGCTAAGAAGTTGAGGACAGCAAAGCCTAAGAAAAAGATCATTCCAAAACGTACATGGGTTGGTGGAGGTCAAGGCGACAAAGGCTTTGATCCATCTAAGTGGAGATAAGTATAATTAATAAGACCACGTAAACATTAAAACATATGGCAATGAATAAAAAGATGCGCGCCATGGCCGCAGCCAGACTCCGTAAGGGGAAAGGGAAAGCCAAGGGATCCAAAAAGGATGAGGACAAGGATGAAGAGGAAGAAGAAGATGGTAAGAAAAAGAAGTTCGTTCCTTTCTGGAAAAAATAACTATTAAGAAATAAGCATATGGCTAAATCTAATTGGATAGGGAAGGCTTTCAAGTCTGCTGAAAAACGGGGGACCACTGGCCTATGTACCGGCAGTAAGTTTGGCGGACCCAGTTGCCAGCCCGGGAGTAAGCGCTATAATATGGCTAAAACATTACGTAAGATGGCTGCTTCACGTATCCGGAAAGGCAAGAAATCATAGTCGACATTAATGTCGGCTTTGACTAGATCACTTTTATATATTATAATAATTAATAAGACCACATTTATGGAAAAATCAATCCATTCAATAGCGGCCGGTATTCTAAGAAAGGTTCTTGGAAGACCTGTGCCGGCTCCAACTCCGGGGGAGGAGCAAGCAGCTGAACCGGCTACTCCAGAGGAGAAGCCAGCAGCTGAGACTACTAATTAAATAAGACCACAACATTATGTTAATGAATTTCGCAGAGGAGGTACCAACTCCTCCAGTAAATCCGGAGACACCCCCGGTGGATCCTGCAGCACCAGCTGCTGATCCAGCACCAGCGGATCCAGGCACAGTGCCTGCAGCTCCTGCTGATCCAGTTGTACCTGCCGATCCGGCAGTGCCTGCTGAACCAGCTGAGCCAGTAGATCCACAAAGGGCAAAGATAGATGCCCTACAAAATTCCCTCGATGCAGCTCTAGAAGAGTTGTCAAAGGGTGATGAACCTGCGCCAGTAGAACCTGACCCTTCTGCCCCAGCGCCAGTCGCTGATCCTAAACCTGCAGACCCTGCTCCAGCTACGCCCCCAACTACGCCAGCTCCGGCTGCGCCAAAGGGAGATGAAGCCTGGAAGAAAGAGATGGAGGATATTAGGAAAGGTCAAGAAGAGTTTCAAGCTACAACGATGAAAGAGTTGGAAGGTATGAAACTTAAAGATGAAATGATCGGATTAACATCCGAGGTTCAAGCAGCTATCACATCATATCCTAATGCAGATAGTAATCGGATCTTATTTGAAATTGAATCCGGTTCAGATAAACCAGTAGCTGAGATAGCGAAGGAACTGCATGACAAACATCAAGCTTTAGTTGATAAAATAAAAGCTGAACAAGAGGAGAAAATCAAGACGACTCTTGAAAAAGAGAATGAGGGCAAGATCAAAGTCCCTCAATCGGCTGGTACTTCCTCAGCTCCAACGGCGACGCCTGATCAACCGGGTGCCCCAGCACAAACTAAGGCCACACAGGACGCTGCGTGGGCAAGTGCTACTAAGGCAGCCAAGGCGAATCTCCAGTGAGCATAAACTATTGTATCTTTTATTAATTAACGATCACTCATAAGATACAATTCTATGGCAGAAACAGTGTTAACTGAACTACAGACAAGTACCTTACAAAGGTTCATGCCTCTAGTTACAAACCAAATCTACGAAGGCTCTCCCGTCACAGAAAGAATTTTTAAAGCCAGTCAAGAAGGCGACTTCGGATTAGCTTTACCTAGACAAAATTGGGTAAGTAAAATCTCTTTTGATAAGGGGAACCCTGAAATTGGGAATCCCGGCCAAACACGAAGCGTATGAAGATGGACAAAAAGTCCAGGATTGCATATGCAGCAGGTATAATAGATGGAGAAGGTTACATT
>Ga0208769_1001541_pt1 | contig 10164 bp, 7 predicted proteins | sample AntAceMetag02UKC_FD_184768 | JGI IMG/M metagenome (GOLD analysis project Ga0208769, IMG submission 184768) | Saline lake microbial communities from Ace Lake, Antarctica- Antarctic Ace Lake Metagenome 02UKC (SPAdes) (version 2) | ecosystem: Environmental > Aquatic > Non-marine Saline and Alkaline... | reverse complement strand
CTCTGTCTCTTCCTCTGCTATAACTCCATAGAAGTCGTTTCCTTCTTCTTTTAACTTTAGTTTTTCCATATATTATGGTTACTTTTTAGGTGCTACATCAAATCTAGGCTTTTCTAGTTGCGTTTTAAGCTCTTTATAGTTCTTACGCTCACTTGCATCCAATTTAGACCAACCCTTGCTTTTAAGGTAAGCAAATCGTTCTTCAGGAGTAATTACCTTTGGCTTTTCTTCTACCTTTTCTACCTTTGGAGCAACTCCTACTAATACTGGTGATTGTTTAGGTGCGTCTTTGTGTGGCATTTCCTTAATAAACTTCCATCTTCGCTCATCAAAACACTTGCTTTTGATTAAAACTTCTTTTCCTGTTTCCTTGTCCTCACATAGAAAAGGAACCCAGTCCCTTTGAGGCTTTGTTGTAAATGGATCTACTAACATGATTTTTGGGTTAAAAACATATATAGTATATAACTTTGGTGTTATCTAGTCAAACTTCTTGCTTGTTCAGTTAATTCTATAGAGTTTTGTGGTAGAGGGGTTTTGCCTACTATATCAGCAAATTTAATTATTCGCTCTTTTGCCATCTGATATATTTCCTTATAAGGCATTTCTTCCTCCATTCCGTACTTGAGAGCTTTAGCAACTGCTATATCAGCACTAGCAATGATCTGTAGCTGTTGACCAGAAAGAACATTTCGTAAGTTAGTAAAGTTTTGTTCAAGAAAAAACAAAGCCTTGTTCTCCATCTTTGATATATTTGAGTAATACCTTTCAGCAGATGTACTGCCTTGAGATTTACAATACTCTACAAACGCCTTGATTGTATCGGTTTCTTCCTTTCTGCTTAATTTGCCCTGCTCTCTTTGCTCAAGCCAAGCAACATTTTGTCTTTGAGTTAAAAGATACGCAATCATTTTTCTCTGTCTAAAAAATTCTTTCGTTAGTTCTGATTTAAAATTAACAACTAATTTAGAATTTCTCATTAAAGAAATAAGAAAAACAGTCTGCCCCTCATTTAACCATGCAATTCTAACAGGCCTCCCTTTTGACTTCCGCATTTCAAATGCGAAAGTTCCAAACTCAATCATCTTATTTTCATACTTATCAACGAGTGCCATAATTGCTCTATGCTCTAAATTCATTCCGTCAGCTATTATAAGCGTAGACGTGATTGGCTCCTTTCCTTTTATCTCTACGAGATTTACCATGCTTATTGGTTAATAATATATAAGCATATTAACCATTGTAACGCACATACGCAAGAAGTTTTTAGTGTGTTTTAACATTTCAAATGCCATAACTCTAGGAAGTATTGACTTTGTTTGTAGAATAGGAATAGTATTGTCTTATAACTAAGATAATAATGTATATTCCTATTTGGGTAATTATAGCTGTAGTACTAGGATGTCTCTACATGGCCAACATAAAAGGCTAGTCCACCACTTCCGTCGATGCCTCTTTTAATCCTGCCTTCATTAAGTCTGCTATTATTTCTGATGCAGCAGTTTTAGGCATTTTATTTAAAGTTGTAGCGAGAGTGCTTGAAACTATAGGTATATTAAGAAGTACGTTATCAATTCCTCCTACTGCAGCAGCTATAGTTGCTAGTGTTGGATTCCCCATTATTAAAGGAAGGGCTGCCATTCCAGACGTAAATGCACTTCTTCCCATTAAGCTACCTACAAGATTCTTTTCTGCAGCCTTTGTTAAGAATCCTGTTTTTTGCCCCTCTCCTATTAACTTATAGAGGATTCTAATATCAGCATTTGCTTTTTTATAAGCCCCCGTTTTATCAAGTCCAGCAAGAGTAGACCTAACTTTGTCTATCATGTTTTGAGCGCCTCGTGTGGCAACTGGCTCTGCACCCTTATATGCTCCAGTTGGTAAAGTAGCATCTGCAATAACTCTAATTTCTTCAAGCTCTGATGCCGTTAGATTCTTTTTGCCTTTTAATTTAGAAACTTTATCCAATACGCTTTTTTGTCCTGGAACTGCGTATTTTTTCTCAAGATATTCAAAAAGTTCTCCGTACTTATTTGGAACTTTATTTTTAATTCCTTGCAATAATGGAGCCTTGCTTGCTCTAGCCTGTTCAAACAGTTCTTCTGCTGACTCCTTCATGGTTTCTCTAGTACCAGTCATATTATTTTTTAATGCAAAATCACCAATATCATCATAATATTGTTCTCCCTTTGAATTTTTAATCCCCTTGACAAGAATGTTAAGCTGATTTTGTTCTCCACGTGTTATTCCCAATGCTTTTTGCATTAAACGAGTAGGTTTAAATATTTTTCCTAATAATCCTCCCACTCCTGGAATTGCAGCACTTAGTCCTCCAGCTATCGCAGCTTCCTTCCCCACTTCTCCTTCTTGAACACTTGCAACTCCAGCTCCAGTAAGGCCTTCAAATAACATGGTCATTCCTATTGCTTTTGCCCCTTTGATGCCCTTTATGGTATTGACGACTTTTGCCGCCTTAGCAGCTCCAACTCCAGGAATAGCAAATTCTGCAATTTGCTCTGCAAGCGCACCAACTTTTTGTGCCGTATTAGTTCTTTCGTAAAATTTTTCTAAAGCCTCTGGCGTTTCTACTTCTGCCATCTCCATATCCGTAACATTTTCAACAAAAGGCTTTGCAGCATACTTTTGGAACATTTCAGATCCTTTAACTCCAGTTTCTAAAGCTTGTTTTCCAGCACCTTTCAAAAATTCGGTTCCTACGGCTGGGTCTTTAACTGCATCAACAGCCTCATTCTCGCTCATCCCAGATTGCGTTGCCAAAGTGTATTGTCCCATTTGCTCATCTGTTAACCCATGTTTATTCTTAACATCTTCTTTAGTTTCTAAAATGCCTGTAGAAGTCTTTAACGTAGTCGCAACTGTGGGAGATTCTTCTCTAATTTCTTCAATCCTATCTGCTCTTTGTGTTTTTTCATCTTTTCTCTCCATTGCCATTTCCATTGGAGCAGATCCCAAACTTAATGCTCCAGCAACAGTTGGTGAAGTTTCTTGCAGCAGTCCTTTTTTAGCTTTTATTAAAGCAGCTTTAGAATCAGCGAAACTCACACCGCTATCTCTTTTATTCATCATAAAGCCATAGTCAGAATCTGACATATCATCTGGTTTTTGTGGTGCTGGACTATTTTGGTTCGTAGGTATCATATATTTATATTATTTAATTTAGTTTAATTATTCCAATTTTCTTCCATACTATTTATTGACGGAGATACAATCGTATTATCTGATTCTTTCTCCATTTCACTCTTGAGTAAAGCAAGGTCATCTGCTTCTGTTGTACCCCCTGCTGCTTCTCCTACTATACTTAAAAATTCTCCATCTTCATTTAACCCTAATGCTCCAAGGGCAAATTGTTCAGGAACTCCAGCTATATCTGCCTGCCTTCTTGCTCTTGTTAGTTCTGTATCAAAAGTGCTAGACGCTCCATTAGTTAATGCCTTTGCAATTTCAACAGAATCTTTTCTTGCTTGGTCTGTTAATCCAGCTCCACCTTTCCACATTTTATCTAATTTACCCATATACTTATCAGAAAACCCTAAACTTTCTCCAGTTCTGTTAAATTCTGATTCTCTTACAACAGATCCTGGATCAGTAATTTTATTAAAAAGCGAAATTAAAGCCTGGTCAACAAAAGTAGCTCCTGCATCTGGATTTTCTAAATAAGAATCCCATACAACTTGCATTTGATTATACTTACTCAATATATCTTCATAATTTTTAATACCATCATCAAAATCATCTAAAATTGGAGTTGTTCTATCTAAATATTTATCACGCTCAATTTCAAGAATAGCTTTGTCAGCAGCTTCTTCACCACCAAGTTTAAGAGCGTTACTTATAATCTTTTTATTTTCCTTTACTTTAGAAGGAGTTACTCCAATATTAGCCTCTCCAAGCCTTAACTCTAATTCTTGAGATAAACCTGCTGATTCTGTTGGTCTAGCAAACTTCATACCGTTTGTAGACATCTTGTGAGTACTAATTTGTCCATCTGATCCCCAGTTTGCGTCTTTTACAGTAACAGTTCCGTCATCATTTATAGCAGTAATAAATCCAGCATGACCAGTATCTTCATAAGGTGAAACAAATACATCTCCAACTTGCGGAGAACCAACTAAATAAGGCTTAATAGCAGCCATTTTAGAATCATAATCGTTGCCCATTCCTAATCCTGTATAGCTATTCACAAATTGTCCACATTGTACGCTTCCCACTTTATCATTCCACGAATCTATTGCAGGTTCTCCAGTAGTAGGGTCAATAGGAACTCCATCTGCAACATTTAATGCGTCTGTTGAAGTACCCCAATTACCAGAAAATTCACCGTCAAATTCTCCAGGCTCATACGTTTGTATTTCTGTAGAACTTCCATCTACTGAATTATAGGCAATTACGTGTTCGTTACCATCTTCATCAGTGTATTTAATAAGCTTTGTTCCTTCCTGTAATGCCAATAGCTCTTTGTATTTAGCCTGTCCTGTAGCGTCTAGTTTTTGATAATACTGATACTCTTGAACAGCAGAAGGGCCATATAATCCCATTTCAACTTCAGTTTTTAACTGTTCAGCTTCTTGAACCATTTTTTCTGCTTCTGCTTCATTTTTAGTTTCTAACGCTTTTCCATTAAGTACAGCAGCTTTTTGTAAAGCTAGAGCCTGTGGCATTGTTAAAGTAGTCCCTGCTGTCATTGCTTGAAGTTGAGCAATAGATAAGCCTTCTGCATTAGTACCCATAGCAGCCAATGTATCACTAGCCTGTGTGGTCATCTTCATTGCGTCATTTTGCAATAGACTTTGACTCTGTGCAGCTCTATCTTCGGCATCTCTAATAGTAGCAGCAGTTCTTGCAAGTTCTCTTTTATAAGCGTCAGCCATAGCAACTCTTGATTCTCCTTGAGCGTTTTCCATATTGTATTTAGCCTGATCTCTTTGGCTTTCTGCTAGGCTAATCCTGTCTTTTGATTCTTTTATTATTCCTTGAGCTGTCTGTTGGAACTCTTGAACGATTGTAGGTGCTGTTCCTGCCATAGCCCCTTCTCTTCCTTGAGCCATTGCAGCAGCAGCAGCAGCAGTTGAAGCAGCTGATTCTTTTTCTGCACGTTTAATTTGACTAGACTCTATTCCACTCGCAAGACCGCTTTGTCGCATCATAAACTCTCTCTGCTTTTGCTGTTGTTCTGTTAGTTTAGCAGCTTGATCTTCAATAGTTGTCGGTGCAACACCAGAAGAACCGAACAAGTCTTTAGTGACATTTTTAGTATCTTCTAAAGAAGCATCATACGCATATTCAGCCTCTTCTTCAGGAGATTTAAAGGCTGGATCAGTAGGATTAGCCTGATTATAACGAAGTTTATCCCACATATCCTGTGTTTGCTGTTTTTTAGCAGAATCTTTATCAGTCCTAGAAGCTGGATTTAAAGGAGTCTCAAAGTTGGCAATAGGACTAGACTTTAAGGTTACAGTCTTGGGGTTAGTGCTTTTACCATAATTATCAGCAGCTTTGCCTTTTAAAACTTTCCCACTTTTAAGAGTTACAGTTCTATGCACGAGCCTTCTTTCACCTATATCGTTTAGATATGTGTTTAGTGTTGTAAACATTTATATAAAGTTAATTTTTAATAGAATTCAGTGATAATAGCCTGTCCTCTAGCACCGTCATATCCAGTAGCACTAGTTGCTCCTGCCCCACCTCCTCCTCCAGGAGCGACACCAGCAGAATTTTTACCTCCATCTCCGCCATAGCTTGATGTTCCAATAGAACCAGTTTGAGCAGCTCCACCACCGCCTCCAAAGAAGGAATGACCACCGTCTCCAGTAGCACCACCGCCACCACCTCCTCCACCGATAGTAGAATTTCCTCCATTATCAGCAGGGGCGCCAGCACCAGCAGTTCCACCGCCACCACCACCATTTATATTCATTGTTTCTTTAGCACCATAAGTTGTCGCAGCAAATACATCTCTTGGAAGTCCTCCAACAACGCCATTAACGTCAGTAGAGTTAGTTCCTACTTCTAACATACCACCACCACCACCTCCACCTCCTCCTGTAGAATCTCCAGCAGCACCGCCACCTCCTCCATAGGCTATCAGCTTTGTAGTTCCAAAAGTAGAATTTCCTCCAACAGCTCCATTATTAGTAAACGCTACTCCACCAACACCACCAGCTCCAATTACTATAGCTTCAGTTGCGGCTAAATCAGCAGCGGCAAAGTATTTTTTAGCATAAGAACCACCACCTCCACCTCCTCCTTCTTCTGTAGCATTGTCTCCTGCACCACTTCCTCCTCCAGCTCCCCACATTTCAACAGTAATTCCTACTATTCCAGTTGGCTTTGTCCACGTATCATTAGCCGTATAAACAGTTGGCGCTCCTTGTAGTAAGTCAGGGTTGATGTATCCACCTGTATCTAATTCAACTAATTTTCCAGCATCTCCTGCTACGTTTAAAGCAGTTGCTGTTGCTGTTCCATTTCCAGCGTCACAATCTAAATATGAATTAGCTCCTGCTCCTGAAATATCAGTTCCAGCAGTTCCTGCTGTTGTTACTGTGATAGCACTAGAAGAAGTTACATCACCAGAGTGAATTACAATATCACCTCCACCCCATGTCACCGTTTCTACTCCTCCACTTTCAGCTCTAATTGCTGCTTGTAATACAAGAGCAACATCTCCCATACTTGTAACCGCACTACAGTCAATTCCAGTTATATCTAAAGCTGCTCCATCTATTGTTATCTGAAAACTACCAGCTGTAACTCCTACCCATAGATTAAATGTAGAAAATACATTAGCTCCTGATGTTAAATAGGCTGGTGTATAAGAATCGTCTCTATCTGCTATTGTGTCTAATGTCGCAGTATCTAAAGCTACGTCTATATTTATAGACTCATTACCAGCTGGATTGACCAATGATTTTGTTACAGTTGCACCCGCTCCTGAACTTACTGTCAATTTAGCGTCAAGTGTTCCAGCTGAAGTATCAGTTGAACTAGCGACTACTAGATTAGAAGCCGAAACAGAGTCAAAAGTTATCCAGTTAGTGCCGTCATTTGAGTATTCAGCCTTGTCTGTTGTAGCGTTTCTTCTTAACCATCCAGTTTCTGCTATTCCTGAAGCATAAATAGTAGTATTTGAATCCGTACCATCTCCTATTCTTAAAGCAAGTCCGTTAGTGGCAATAGTTCCCTTAAACACTCCAGCCAAAATTGATTCATAAACCGCTGATATAGCAAATCCAACAGATGAATCTCCTTCATGTACTGCTGCATAGCTTGAATCTCCAGTAGTGTAATCAAGTCCGCTTATTCTAACTCCTCTTACTACTCCTGTTGCTGTTAATCCGTCTACACTCATTCCACCAGCAGGAACATACATTAACTCTGTATAATTACTTGTATTGGTTGATCTCATTAAGAAGTCTCCAGTAATTACAGCACCCAAATAATCTAAAGGTGCGGATGTAAATACAAGGGTTGTAGACGTAGCACTTATAGGCGAGGCTAGTCTAGGATTTTCCGCATCAGGTCGTGACCATTGAGCAAAATTTAATTGTGGTAGCTTGGTAGCTGCTGTATACATATTTATTTTGTTAAGTTGTTTTTGATAATGTTCTAACTCTAGCTTTAGATTTTAATTTAGTCTCTAGTTTGACCCAAGTTAAAGCGTGTGGATATTCGTCTGCACTTGTTATATGTAATCTGACTCTTTGGAAGTTAGCAATGAAAGGTCTAGCTCCATCAAAACATTCTACTAGCTTGTTGTCATCTAAATCTCCTCCATAAACCGAACTACTATAGATAGCAGAATCATATCCGTCACCTGATCCAGTTGAATATTGTGCTGTCCAATTATACTTAACTTTGTCTGTTGTCTTGACTCCCTTTTCATTATATATGTCAAACCGTACTTTAACTAGCGATGATAAGCTTAAAAATCCTTGAGTGTATACTCCAAGCAACTTTTTACGCAATTCAGGGTTCCCCATAGTGATCTCCTGCTTGTAGTCAGTACCAATAATGAGTCCATCATCAGTGTAGCCATTAAAGAGCGTGTAAACGGCTGTCTTTGCGTCTGAAGCCCCATACATAGTTCCATCGTCGTTCACAAACCTTGAAATGTTCCATCCTGATATAAAGTAGAACGCTTTGTATTCTGTCTGGTAGGCTATTACTAAATTGTTTGTATCTGACCCTTTACCACAAGTGAAATAAACTACTCGTTTCTTCTGATCGTAGTAAATATCTCCATTATCAGTGTTTACATCGTCAAAATAATCATTTCCTAGTAGATAAGAGACTGGTTGATACTGTCTACTAAAAGGAACGTATGTTTGACCGATAGATACTAAATTCCATAGTCCTGCTTCATTTGCGTAGAATATTCCTTTTTCTGTACTAATTGCACCTCTTGATCCTCCAAAGTCCTCAACGTAGTTAGTAATCTTTTCACTCTTTGAGGTAGTACCTGCACTATCAAAGACTGTTATTTCAAATGCGTAGAATCCTTTGTCACTAAAGACAACAACATCTGCTCCTAAAGGAACAATGCTTTGAACATCTCCAGCATTTCTAGCACTTACTTTTCCACCGTCTGTTGCAAGTGTTCCATTTGTCCAAGTTTGAAAAGGTGGATCACTACCATCATCTATCTCTGAATAGTAAGTATCAGTGTCTACTCCAGCGTATAATCTAGGGCCTATTACTGACAATGTACTTGCTGTTGCTTGAGAAGCTGCTATTTGAGTGATCGTAGTAAGATCAGTCACTTCTATATACCATATCTTGTCTACACCGTTGCAAACAAAGAAGTAATCACCATATCTAGCTCCTGAAAAGCTATCATTAGCAGAGAAGTCTGTTTTGATAGTCGCCAAAGTGCTTGTAGATTTCTGATAATAAGAAACTGTTGTTCCGTAACCGATGATCCAAATATCAGAAGTCCATTGTTTGAACATAGTTATCTTTTCTGTTCCGCTATCAAAGACACTTGTTAAACCTAGCCTTTTAACTAGATTACTAGCATCTTCTATTTCATAGTTCTTGCAGTTCAAGGATTGCGATACATCCAAAAGCTGTGGTGCTGTCCTTAAATTAACTCCCTTTTCAGCCATTGTAGTTAATGAAGCTGCCATCTGTGGCTTGTTATCTATCTGTAGTGGTTTGTATGACATAATTAAAATGATTGAGTCCAATCGTCTAAAGCGTAAACATTAGGCGTTTGTTTGATATTTTTAGATAATTCTGCGAGTAATCTTGTGAATCGTACGTCTGCTATACTTTCCATCCCTACTTCTTCATCCCACTCATTATATAATACATTTAAAGCCTGAACTACATATTGCATAAATGCTGATGAAAGTGGTGCTATAAAATAATCGGTCATATCATCTATCTCTGGTTCAGTGCCAACATATCTTAAATTATAAATCCTTACTTCTGTTGGAACTGGCATAAAATAGATCCTGTCGTTCTCTATTCTATATCCTGATACTCCTGATCCGTAAGGTAAAAGAACTTCTGAATAAGTATTAGGTATTCCATCATTAAGCTGATAAAGACCACACTCAAATCCTGTTATATCTCTAAAATCAGCAGGTAAATATTCCCATTCTTGTCCTACTCTTGTTGTTATAGTTGCCTCTGTAAGTAATTGAACAGTATCTATTCCTTTAATGTGTCTATAAGCGAATTTATTTACCCAATCACACCAATCATAAAACGTACTGTCTTTTACATCAGATATATCACGTTTAAGCCTTCCAAATGCTGAATAAACATCTGATACTAATAAACTTCCAGTCGAAGGTGAACTTGAAGCAGAGGTATAATACGAAATTGTTATACTTGCAGTTGGTGCATCTCCCAATGTAAACACATTAGAAACTACCGTAACTGATCCAGTATAGATAACACCATCAACGGTTATTACAACTGTTTGATATAGCGTATCTGCCGTTGTATAGTCTTTATTTACTCCATCTACTGATCCTACTGGAGTTTCGTTTAGAATGTAACTCATATTTTTAAGTTATTTAGTTAAATAGTTTGATTTTATTTTCTAATTCTTTCTTCTCCTTTAGCATGTGTTCCATCTCCCCATTAATTGAATCTAATTGTATTTGGAAATATTCTTCATCATTTTCTACAAGT
>Ga0208769_1001539_pt1 | contig 10169 bp, 19 predicted proteins | sample AntAceMetag02UKC_FD_184768 | JGI IMG/M metagenome (GOLD analysis project Ga0208769, IMG submission 184768) | Saline lake microbial communities from Ace Lake, Antarctica- Antarctic Ace Lake Metagenome 02UKC (SPAdes) (version 2) | ecosystem: Environmental > Aquatic > Non-marine Saline and Alkaline... | reverse complement strand
TAGATTTGGAAATGGAATTTTTATATTTAAAAAATAAATTAGATGAATTAAAATAACCCCTTATAGGGTATAATAAATTTATGAAAAATTTAAAAGATTATAAAGAATGCAGAGAATGTGGATGTTTAACTAACGTTTCAAAAATGAAAAAAGTTGAAATTATTAATTCTTTTTGTTATAATGATACTTTTTTTTATTATTGTAATAGATGTGCACCGAATTATAATAAAACAAGTATAGGTACTAATAGTGTAAGATATTTTAAAGATATAACAATAGAGGTTAATGAAAGCGGTAAAAAAATAAAATGAATAAAGTAGACCTTGAAAATATTACTTGTAGTGATATATATAGACAGATTAAAAAGATTAAAAAAAAACATAAACTTGGTAAAGGAAGTTATCTTGTAATAGATAAAGATTTATTAAAAGATATTAAAAATTCTAAAGGATTATAATTTTATGCACCAAAATAAAGCAGAAAACCTTTACAGAGCATTTATTAATTTAATTAAATGTATAGACGCTGATGACGACCCCATTAAATTCGGTAGGGAGCTTAATAAAAAGTTTATAGAGATGACTGGGACTTATCCAAGATTCTACTCTTGACATAAAATAGAATAGAGTATATAATAATAAGTAAGATTAGTTATTAGTTAATAGTTAGCAAGGGATTAAAAGCTCAAAAGCCTAATCGCTTAAATTGAGAAGGGGAGATAATCCTTGAGGTTATTTTATAAATCTCCTCTTGAATGCTAAACGATGAAATATACAAAGAGTGATTGAAGATTAAATTCTTCCTTGCTCGTTAAATTAGAGTTGGGGAGATTGTAAAAATATCTTTAACTTTTTTGTTTTAACGGCAAGGCGGTATTTAATCTTTTATTATATGAAAATAGATAAATGAAAACAAACAAAAAGCAATTAGAGTTATTTACTAAGGAATGTAATTATTGGATTAATAAATTTAAAATAACCGGCTGGGATATAAAAGTTTGCGGAATGAGTGGAATAGACAGCTTGGCAAAGTCAATGTTAGAGCTTAGAGGAAGAGTAGTAAGTATTTGGTTAAACGAAGAATATGATGAACTTAATGATTTTAGAAAAGCAAATGAATTAAAAAAAATAGCTAAACACGAGATTATCCATATTTTGATAGGCAGATTGACTTGCTTGTCAGACAAAAAATATATAACAGACGATGAAAGATATGAGGCAGTTGAAGAACTTGTAGTAAAACTTGAAAAATTACTATGAAATTCAAATATAAATTTAAATCAATAAAAGAATTTAAAAACTTTGTTAAGATAAAGGAAAATTTATGCGAACTAACGACAGATGCCCAATCTGCGGAGTTAAAGGAAAAAGACCGAAAGTTATACCCCAACTGGTAGAAGACTATAAAGGGGTTATGATTTGCAATAATAAGGAGTGTGAAAGGTATTAAAAATATTATAAAATATGAGATTATTATACATACATAAATATATAATACTTATACCAGACTATTTTAGACTAGGATTTTATCAAAGTTTTATGTTATTAAGGAATAAAACGTGGGAAGCATTTAAGTATTATTTCTTTATTAAGTTAATTAAATAATAAAAAGTATGTTAGTAAATAAAGGCGGAAGACCATCCGAAATGACAGATGAAAAAGTAAAAAAACTAGAAGAGATATTTGCCCTCGATGGCACTATTGAAGAAGCGTGTTTTTATACTGATATTAGCAAAACAACATACTATAATTGGCTAGATAAAAATCCTAAGTTAGTTAACCGTTTCGCAGAATTAAGATTATCGCCAGTATTAAAGGCAAGAAGAACAGTAGTCAATGATTTAAAGAATTATCAGAATGCAATGGATTATTTAAAAAGAAAAAGGAAAAAAGAATTTGGCGACAACATAGATGTGACTAGCGGTAATAAGCCAATACCTTTATTAACTGGAATAAACAATGCTATACATCCCGACAACGGCTCTGATGAAGCTGTTAAAACTAAAGAAGAAGATTAGAGGAATAGCTGGTGGTACTAGCGCTAGTAAGACAATAGGCATATTACAACTGTTAATTGATTTATCGCAAAGAGAAGATAATGAAATGATTAGTGTCACTAGCGAATCTATGCCTCACCTTAAAAGAGGAGCGATAAGGGACTTTTTAAATATAATGCAGAACCATAACTATTTTGACGATAAGCGTTGGAATAAGAGTGATTTTATATATACCTTTGAAACAGGAAGTAGAATGGAGTTCTTTAGTGCAGATATGCCCCACAAGGTAAGGGGTGCAAGGCGTGATATATTATTTATTAACGAAGCCAATAATATACCATTAGAAACCTTTGAACAGTTAGAAGTAAGAACTAAAAAGACTGTATGGCTAGACTGGAATCCAACCTTTGAATTTTGGTTCTATACCGAGATACTTAATAATCCGGCTTTTGAGAAAGCAGTAGACTTTCTTATACTTACATATAAAGATAACGAGGGACTAGACCAAGAAGTAATTGACTCAATAGAAAGAAGAAAAGGAAATATTAATTGGTGGAAAGTATATGGGCTAGGAGAGCTTGGCGAATTAGAAGGCAAGATATATACAGACTGGCGTATTATTGATAAAGTACCACCAGAAGCAAGGCTAGAGAGATATGGATTAGATTTTGGTTATTCTAATGACCCAGCCACTATTGTAGGAGTATATTATTTTAATGGAGAATATATTTTGGACGAGATTACATATCAGAAAGGATTACACAACAAAGACTTGGCTGATATTATAAAGAACCTTAAACCCTGTTTAACAATAGCCGATAGTGCTGAACCTAAAAGCATTGATGAGATTAGAAGTTATGGTGTTAATATTATAGGTGCAAAGAAACAACAAGTAAGCTATGGCGGTAAAAAGAGTTATTTAAATTGGAGTATAGACCAAGTACAAACCCAAAAGGTTGCAATGACTAAGCGAAGCACTAATATGATAAAGGAATACAGAAGCTATATGTGGAAGACTGATTTAAACGGAAACATAATAAAAGAACCAGAACCAGGCAACGACCACGCTCTAGACGCTGTAAGGTATGCTATAACATCATTAAACGCTATATTAAGGCGTGAAGAATACATTAATAGCTTGCCCCACGAGCTATTTATAGATAAAAAACCATTAAATCCTGCGAGATAATATGTATAACGTAAAATTAGAAATAAATGACCAAACACTTGAAGTAGAGGGTAAAACCTTACTGTCTGCTTTAAAAAAGCTAAAGAAGCCCACAGTCATTAAGACAGCCGGGCTTATTAAGATTTCAGAGGGCAAGCGATACTACGAAAGGATAATGAATATACCTAGACTAAAGTCAATGTTTAACGATACCAATCCAATATATAAAGAAGTAATTGCTAAGAATTTTGAGTTGTTTCTTAAATGATTAAATAAAAAACCGTTTATGTTTAACAAAATAGGGGATAGAAGATGGGCTAATGATGACTTAGAGGAATATTCTAAGTGTGATTGTGGTAAAAAGTTTTGGGCTGGCTCTAAATGGGAGTATGGCAATTTCGTTACTAGATGTAATAAATGCCAAGATAAGTTTGATAAAGAAAACCCAGCAGAACCTTATGTGCCATTAATAGATTATGATAAGGAGAAACAAGCATATAAAAAGTTAATGAGGTTTAGAGATAAACACGAAAAACTTTGTAAAGATTTAATTTAACAATATATAAAAAACTGTTTAAACATTTGGTAATGCCCTTAAAGGTATCCGAGTTTTCTTTAAACGGTTCTTGATATCTTTAAAGGCACTACTAAGTTAAGTAGCGCTTTTTAATTTATAAAACTATGATTTCAAACGATATTTTTCAGTACATAACGAAGGAAGAAACAAACTATAAACAACCAATAGATTTAATGGGTTGGCAATGGTGTATGCCTAACCACATTAAGACAGGCTTTTATTATAAGCACGGTAGATTATTAACTGGTAACCAAGACGATAAACCAGTAAAGAATATAGTTAGACCAATCCTTAAATTGTTATACCGGACCGAAGATATTGATGTTAAAGATGTATTTTTATATATAGATAACCAAGACAAACAACACTTATCATTCCTTATTAAAAAGTATCACGATGATGTATTTGTTAAAGAGTATGACCTAGACACCTTATGGGATGACTTTAATATGGAACGAATTGATTATGGTGGCGGACTATTAAAGAATATTAATCAGCCTGTTCCTGAGTTAGTGCCATTATCTTCATTAGCATTTTGTGACCAAACTGATATGCTGTCCGGGCCGATAGGGATTAAACATTTCTTCTCACCTGACCAATTACTTGAAATGGCTGATATGGGATGGGGCAAGACAAGTAATGGTGCAACCATATCTTTGGAAGAATTAATAGTACTATCAACCGAAGAAAAGGACACAATGGATGGCACAAGAAAGAATGTGACCCCTGGCAAGTATATTGAAGTCTACGAGGTACACGGCAATATGCCTAATAAGTTTTTAAAAGAAGATGACGATAGTGGCAAATACACCACTCAAATGCAAATAGTAGCTTTTTATACTAAAAAAGACGGTAGTGCCGGAGAGAAAGAGGGCGTTATTCTCTTTAAAGGCAAAGAAGACGAAAGTCCATTTAAACTATCATTAAGAAATAAAATAAACGGCAGAGCCTTAGGTTTTGGTGCAGTTGAGGAACTAGAAGAAAGCCAGGTATGGACTAACTATAATCAGATTAGATTTAAACAGCTATTAGATAGTGCCGCTAAGACCTTATTTCAAACAGATGACCAAGCCTTTGCCAACCGCAACAAGATTAGCTCAATGGAGAATAACGAAATTACGGTGACGGAAGAAGGTAAGACAGTAAGACAGATTGATACATTCCCAAGAAACGCAGGTTTGTTTGAAAGATATACCCAAGAATGGGAACAGCAAGCTAGAACTACAGCATCAGCTAATGAACCATTAATGGGCGAAAGTCCTTCATCCGGCACACCATTCGCACTACAGGAATTAGTAGTAAACGAGGGCAAGGGAGAACACGACTTTAATAGAGGTCAATTTGCCAAGGACGTTGAAAAGATTTATAGGGATTGGATTATACCGCACATCATCACAAAGATAACTCAAGGCAAGAAGTTTTTATCAGAGCTAAGCATTGATGAAATGGAAGAAGTTGGTCGTAAGGTAATAGAGAACCAGATTAACAAACGAAGAAAAGAGCAAGTATTAAATGGCGAGATACCTAACCCTGAAGATGACGAGATATTTAAAGCAACTCAGAAAGAAAAGTTTATGGGTGATAATAAGAAATTTATTGAAATACTTAAAGGCGAGTTTGAGGGGATAGCCTCAACAATAGGTATTAATATACTTGGTAAACAAAAGAAAATGGCGGCGCAGGTTGATAAGCTAGTAAATATCTTTAGACAGGTAGCATCAGCACCACAATTACTAGATGACCCAAGAATGGCTAAACTGTTTAATCAGATACTTGAAAGCTCAGGACTATCGCCTATTAACTTTGGTGCTTGGAGAATACAAGAACAGCAACCACAAGCCCCAGTCCCAGCAGGAGCTACTGCACCGATAGCAGAGCAAAGTAAAACTATTAATAACAAATAAATATGAACATTATTAACGAAGCCGAAGAATTAGAAATTAGAAAGTTTACTAACAACAAGATTGCTTACAACGCAATTAAAAAGATTTTGTTGTCGCCTGTTTACAACGAGGGTATATTAAAACCTGGCAAAGAAGTAGGCGACCCATTAAAGAATTTTGCACTTAACAGGGCATCAAACGCTATTCAAACTAACCCAGGGATTACTGATAAAATGCTAGGGCAAGATTTAAGAGCTAACACACAGGCTTGCAGACTAATAGAGCTAGGTTTTCAACAGTTAGATAAATATAAGGATGTTGAGCCTCCTAAAAAGGATGAATCAAATCCGGCAAGATAATTAATTAAAATATTTTATGGACAAATTTATGGGATTGACGCTTGTGTGGGATTAATTAATATATAAAAATAATATGATTAAAAGAATGAGCTCCTTAAAGGAGAAACTCTATGGTAACAAATCCATAGAGGAGCCTGAAAAGGCAAAAGAATCAAAGTCAAAGGTCGGAGAAACAGAGGCTGAAAAGCCCAAATCTAATAAATCTAAAAGTAAAAAATATGAATAAACTTAAAGTATTTTTAACAGTAGCCTTGACTTTGGTTATTTCAGTTAGTGTAGCTTTTGCAATGACTATGACTGTTGATGAGTTCAAGGAGCTGTACGATGATGGCAGAGAAACAATGCTTAGTGCCTTTGCTAGTCCAGATATATATTACCCAGTACGTTTTCACGATACAACAACTGTAGGTGGCGGTGTTTTAGCTACAAGTACGACTATTGACGGTAGCACGCTATTGGCAAGAGATATAACTAGAAACGTACAAATTAATATGGATTATACTGGTGATGGTGGAGCAGATGGATTGTTTACCACTACCTTACCAGCGTCTACTACGCTTACACACTTTATGACAGAAATCGGTGATTGTACTATGAGATTGTTTAAACATTTAAACACAGAAGCCGCTAGTACAACAACTATTATTGCTGGTACTGGTATTACCTTAATGGAATCTATTGGTGCCGCTGAAACAGTCGCTGGTGGTGGTGTAGATGTAGAGATGAAGTGGTGTAGAGAAGCTAATGGAAGTCTTCCAGGAGATTTTACAGTTAAGCTTACACAATACAACGATATATAATAAAATAATTGCTTTTATCTTAAACAGAAGTTTATTTAAAAGCGTGAAACTATATGGCAGACGCCAAAGACCAGCCAACATTAGAAGATGTCAAGGCTGAGATTGTTGAGAAACACGGACTAGACGCAGAAATACAAAGCGACTTAATTACTAAGTTAGCAGAAGAAAGAATGGAAATAAGTTCAACTAATCAAAAAGAACTTTCAAAAGCAATAGACAAAAAAGCAGAGTACCGACAGCAATTAATTGACGATGGCAAGATTGACCCAAAAACTTTTAAGCCTATTAAAAAGAAAGAGCCAGACGGCAAACTTAATAAACCTAATAAAGACGATTTCGACTATGGGCAATTAGCTTATCTATCAACAAAAAAGTTAGATAGTGATATTGCGCAGAAAGCGATTAAGGATTATTTAGCTGAAAACTCTGGCAAAACGTTAGAGCAAGCCGTTACTAATAAATTTTTATTAGCAGAGATTAACGAACAACTTGAAGTGCAAAAAACAAAGGATGCTACACCATCCAGCACAAAGCGTGCGCCTACATCTGGCAAGGGTAGTGTAGATTACTGGATAGACAAAGGAGAGATGCCACCTACTGACCAAGTACAACTCAGACGAGATGTACTCAACGCAAGAATTGCTAGGGATAAGCAGGGTTCTCAATTTGCCAATCAATCTGTTGTTTCAAAATCTGCATAGTTGGAAAGTTTTACACTTATTGTGAGTAATACTTTTACGACCGCAGGAAGTGACCCGAACGTGGGCGGAGTATATCCCCAGGAATGGGCTACTAAACTGCAAGAACGATTGGACGCACCAATCAACTGGAAGGAAGTTTGCAATGTAAAATATTCAAACACTCGTACAATGAATATGCCGTATATGTCCTCCGAGCCTGCCATTCAAACTGGTACTCGTGGAACAGCTTATGGCTTTTCAGACTTCACCTTAATTAACGACCAGCTTACTGTAAGCACATATAAGCCAGTACCTGTCTTTATTGACAGAGCTGACCTTGCTCAATGTACTTTAGTTGACCAAATGGAAATGGCTGGCCGTCAAGGTGACGTCATTAACGAACACGTTGAATCTGCATTTTTAGCAAACCACGGAAATTGGACTAACTTTACTAATGCTTCTATTGGTGGAGATGCCGGAACCATTACAGTTGCCCCGACTAATATTGATGACATTATAAGGGGAATCAAGCGTGAAATCGGTGAAGCTAACGGACAGAAATTGGCAGACAGGCAAGGTATTTGTATAGTTTGGCGTTATGCTGACTTAGAAATCCTTGAACAGTTTGCACAAGCTAATGGTTTTAATTTAGCTGACAAAGCTCTTAAAAACGGTATTAAATCAGGTTATCATTTTATGGGTGTAGACCATTACGTGTCTAATTCTCATACATCTGGGCATCTGTTTGCCGGAGTTAAGAAAATACAGCAAATTGGAATCCTTAAATCAACTTACGGACAATTAGTAGTTACCGAAGACCCAGACCTACAGTCTGGTGTCGGTATGATTTCTAGGGTTGATTATGGCTTGAATGTACCTACTGCACACGATGGATTGGTGTTTGACATTACCGTTTCGTGATTAAATGAGTAGTAGTCTATTTAATGATTGCTTCTACATTCCCTCAATAATTTATAGTTGGGGGAATAAGATAAGCAACTATTGATAAATAATCAAATCTATACACATAGGAAATTATGGATATTAAAATAGCAATAGCGATGCCTACTAACAGAGGCGTTAAAGCACAAACAGTCAAATCTTTATTAGAGCTTGACTGCAAATATGAAAAACATATTATCATAGCTACGCAAGGGTATACAATAAGTGAGAACAGAATTTATATAGCAATGCAAGCTATTAAAAACAAATGTACGCATATATTAAGTACTGATGATGATATGATATTTCCGATTAGTACACTTAATCAGTTGTTGAAACACAATAAAGATATTGTTGGTGTAGTAGCTAATTCAAGAGCATTCCCGTTAATGCCAGTAGTGGAATTTTTTGATGATGACAAAATAAGCGTTGCAGATAGATTAATGGGTAGACGTGATATACCGAAAGAGTTGTTTGAATGTAAAGCAGTTGGTGGCGGTGTCACATTAGTTAAAACAAATATTTACGATAAAATTAAAAAACCCTGGTATGATACAGAAACTTATGATTTTGGAATGACTAAAATGGGTGAAGACAGTTGGTTCTGTAGACAAATAAGAAATGAGGGTATTAAAATATGGTGTGACCCACAAATTAAAATAGGTCATATTGGTTCCTACGTTTTTTAGGTAAATACGTTTATTAATATTATATAAATTTATGCACATAGCAGATATAAATACAGAGATTAATTCATTATGTAGCTCAACTGTTACATCATATATTGCGGCTGATAAGCTCCGTAGAGTTAATACTGCCTTAGAAACATTAATAGCTAAGATAATTAATGCTGATGGTACTTGGCAATGGGACGATACAAACTATACTGACCTACCTGTTGGAACTGGCGATTTAGTAGCGGCACAATCTTCTTATTCATTCGCTGTTGATTTTCTTGATATTGAAAATGTAAAGATAAAGGATGCTAACGGTATTTGGAATATATTGCAACCAATAGACCAATCACAACTTAGCTATCCATTAGAAGACCATTTAACTGATGACGGTATGCCAATTTACTATGATAAAGTTGGCGATACTATTAAACTATATCCAGCTCCGGCCGCCGCTGATGTGACGGCAACCGCTGGTATCAAAGTACAGTTTAAAAGAACGGCTAGTGTATTTACAGCGGCCGAAGTAACTACTGGCACTAAAACCCCAGGCATTGCATCACCATTCCATATTTTAATACCTTATATGGCTTCAATTCCTTACTGTATGGCCTTTAAAAAGGATAGGGTTGCCTTGTATGAGAAACGAGTAGATGAGGGCATTAAAGAAATGATTATGTTTTATTCAAGACGTGAAAAAGATAAACGCAAAATAATGACAACTAATCCGATAACATTTAGATAATATGAGCCTAACTATTACAAACGATTCTAAAATTACTCTAACTCGTAGTAATGAGGGTAAAAATGCTTCTATGACTTGGGACGAATCAGACCCTTTAATTTGGGATGATGATACTGGCGTTTGGAGCCACCCACGCAGACCATTTGATAAGGACAGCAAAAATATTTTAACAATAACTAACGATTCTAAAGTATGAATTATTTAAAAACAATTTTAATATCAGTATTAACAACCATAATCCTAGGATTGATTGTTTATTATTTTGTCCCATTATGGGAGATTGACAGATTTATAAGAGAAAATCTTTTAGGTGCAACAGTAACCGAGATAAGCGGAAGCGATACT
>Ga0208769_1001533_pt1 | contig 10181 bp, 14 predicted proteins | sample AntAceMetag02UKC_FD_184768 | JGI IMG/M metagenome (GOLD analysis project Ga0208769, IMG submission 184768) | Saline lake microbial communities from Ace Lake, Antarctica- Antarctic Ace Lake Metagenome 02UKC (SPAdes) (version 2) | ecosystem: Environmental > Aquatic > Non-marine Saline and Alkaline... | reverse complement strand
AAGCCTTCTTTCAGGAGTGACGCCCGGTATCCACTACCCTATCAGCGAGTATTATATAAGAAACATACGCTTTCAAGAAGGCAGTCCACTGCTTAAGTTTCTTGGAGACGCAGGATATACTATCGAGAAGGATAAGTACTCTAATAACACTTGGGTAGTTAGTTTCCCTGTTAAAGAGAATCATTTCGATAGATGTATAGAAGATGTTTCGATGTGGGAGCAACTTGAGAACGCGGCAGCGATTCAAGAGGTTTGGGCAGACAATCAAGTCAGCGTGACTATTAGTTTCAGTCCAGATGAGGCAAAAGATATTGGTAATGCTTTGGAAATGTTCGAGAAGAGATTAAAAGGGGTGAGCTTTCTTCCCAAGAAAGACCACGGTTACGAACAAGCTCCGTACATACCGATTTCTAAAACAGAATACGATATTATGACAGAAAATCTCAAGAAGATTAAGAAGATTAAACACGACACTCACGAAGTAACGGAGAAGTATTGTGATAGTGACTTTTGCGTGGTGTAAAATGAAAGAAGAGAAAATAACTTTAATGCGAGGAGTTGATTTCACTAAAGAACAGACCACAGAATGTCTCGCTGTTGAATATGAAGGAATAATATATATTGACAGATTTATCATAGAAGAAGCAAAATGAATATAAATAACTTTGGAAAAGCAGAGAATAAAGACTACTCGTTTAACATCAATATAGATTTCACTACCAAAACTGAGCTTACTCCTAGAATGATAGAAGTGAGTGAGGCGTTTGGTCTTGGTGTTAGCGAAGAGAAACACTTTGTTATTTATAAAGACTTCAATATAGGCTTCAATCAATGCGATGTAGTGTTCATTACTGGAGACAGTGGTGGCGGTAAGAGTCTGTTACTTAAAGAGTTAAATAACCACCAAGATATAATACATAAAATAAACTTAGATGATATACAGCCAGACCCAGAAGAGGTCATCATAGAGAGCGTCGGTAAAACCTTAGAAGAAGGTATTAGGATTCTTTCTTTGATGGGACTGAACGACGCTTTCATATTTCTAAGAAAATATAAGGAGTTAAGCGATGGTCAGAAGTACAGATATAGACTTGCTAAAGCTTTATCTATGAAACCAGACTTTTTATTCATTGATGAATTCTGTGCTAACTTAGATAGAAGCACGGCTCAGGTTATATCTTACAATTTACAACGTACGGCTCGTAGAGAGAAAATGTGTCTCATTGTGGCTACAACCCACCAAGACATAGTCTTCGACTTAAACGCTGATGTGGTTATTGATAAGAAGTTTATGGATGAAGTATCTGTCACTTACAAAGACGTAGAAAAGAGAGAGATTAGTTTTTACGACCAGATATATATTGAAGAGGGAACAATAGCAGACTATAAGAAACTAGCCAAGTATCATTATAAGAACACTAGTCATAACTTTCCCTACTCTAAAATTTACGTTGCTAAAAGACACGAAGAGTTGGTAGGCGTGGCAGTTTATTCACCACCGTTCTTACAAACCAAGGGACGGTCTATTTACTTCGATAAGAAATACTCCCATATGACCAAAGAGGTCGTTGCTGATATTAACAAGCTATTCATTAGACGGTCAAGAAGTATTATTTCCCCAAAGTACAGAGCTTGTGGTCTTGGTAAGATGTTGGCTATGGAGTCAATGCTTAAAATCAAGGACAAGAAGTACATTGAGGCTATTAACGTAATGGGTAAGTACACTCCCGTTAACAAACAGATTGGTATGACAGAGGTTACTATCGGTGAAGAGACAGACGGCCCGACTATTAAGCTAGATAAATGGATGAAAGAGAAGGGATTAAAAGTTGAAGAGATTCACAACCCCAAGTATTTCGACCTATTCATTTCCTCAATGACTGATGAGGACAGACTAACGCTGGTTCGATTAACAGGAAAGGTGTTACACCATCCTAAGGTTGGATTGTCTAGTAAAGACGGACGACGAGCAGAAGTAGTGGCTCAAGAGAAGAGATATGCTAAAACAACGTTTGAGGACGTCTACGAAGAATTACTCGTTACCATTCCAAAACTATACTCTGGTGTTACACTATATTACGTGTGGGAGAATCCAAACTATAAAGAGCCAGTAAAACAAGGATTAGGAGCGTATTTAAAATGAATGCGATAAGAGCAGAACCTCCAATGACCGATGAGGAAATTAGAGAAAGATATAAAGGTTGTAGAAATCTAAAGATTGAACGAGACGAAAATAGCGTTACAGTCACTTATAGAGAACCTTGTGTGGTTTGTAATAAATTTCATCATAAAGGCTCTAAAGCAGAGAAACAGTGCAATTTCAGACTTATGTGTGGTGTTGTACAAATATTAGGTGATAGAGAGTGAGTAATCTATTCTTTGAATTTCAAAAAATGATTAAGGGCAAGCGCCCAGAAGAAGGCCTATTAGTTCCGCTACTAATATGGGCTTCTGGTAGTGAAAAGAATATAGAGGTATGTCAAAACATAAATCGTAAGTTTTTTGGAGGAAATCGACAGATTTATATAGGTGAACTTACATTAGGTAATAGTATAAGCCACGTTATTAGATACCCAAAGATTGCTAAGAAAGACGAGAAGTTCGCTTTTTTCTATGAGGACATGTGTAAGTACTTCGAATGGTCGTCCCGAGAGCTAGAGAAAAACATGAGCATACTTGATATTGACGATATTAAGATTAGACTAGCCAGCGCTTTTGGATATGGAAATAAGGAACGTAAAATACTTGGATTGGAGCGGATAAACTATGGCAAAAAGAAAAGAAAAACCAACACTGGTTGATATGATGGGGGATAACCTCGATAAAAGGAGAGCAATAGAAGTGAGTTTTATTACGAGAAGTTTGTTGATAAAATACATAAGTTTTACGTGACACCTAATGAGGATGACACGATAAATATTGTAAAAGTTTAAGTAAAAGGTGAGAAAATTGTTTTTAGTAGAAAGTGAACAGAAGCAAACACATACGGAATTGGTTGTTTTTTCCAGAGACAAAGAAGGAAAAAAGAAGGTCGAGAGAGTTAGAGACTTCAAACCATACTTTTATGTGAACGCAGAAGAGATTATTCCAGATGATGCTAGAATAACCAAGATAGAGACTGGTCATAAGAGCTTAACTGGTAGAGACGTGAAAAAACTTTACGTTAAGAAATCTAGTGATGTTGTTGGCGTCCGTAGTTTGTTCGAGACTCATTACGAGGCTGACATACTTTTTACTCAAAGATACATTATTGATAGAGTTGGAGAAGCAGATATTTACAAGTTGCACATATTATCCTTAGATATTGAGACAGATTCTAAGGACACTTTTCCAGATATTGATTCTGCTGACCAAGCTATTATTTCTTGTGCGTTTGCAGACAATAGAGGCTTCAAACGAAAATATATTTATAAGAGTCCGTACTCTACCGCAAAGATAATACTGGACGAAGACACTAGAGTATTTGAGAAAGAAGAACAGTTACTTTCAGCGATGGTTGGAATTGTCAAGCAGTTAGACCCAGATGTTATTACTGGCTGGAACGTGATTAATTTCGACCTCGCATATATGTTTAATCGTATGCGAAGAATGGAAGTAGATTTTCGTCCCATGTCTCCAATGAACACTGTCTTTAGCAAACCAGACGAGAGAAAGCCGGGTGATTATTCAATCAGTATAAAGGGTAGAATCATTATTGATGGTTTAGACGCTTATATGCACTTTAGAAAGATGTCCAATCAAGGACGAGCAGAAGCTTACTCTCTGGAGTTTACTGGACAATCAGTGCTTGGTGTTGGTAAGATACCACACGAAGAAAGTTTCCACGATATGTGGGTTAACAAACCAAACGAGTTGATTAAATACAACCTTAGAGATACAGAACTAGTTATTAACATTCTAGAGAAGCTTGAGATAGTTGATTTCTTCAATTACATCAGAGCAAAATCCTTCGCTAATCTTTCCCAAATTTATCAAACAACATCCTTGGTAGATGGTTACTTATTACACACTACACATAACAAGCTTGTCTTACCTAGTAAGAATCGAAAGAACGCAGACAAGTATGGTGGTGCAGTAGTATTCCCTCCAACTCCAGGCTTATACGATTTCATTATGGGTCTAGACCTTAAATCTCTCTATCCTAATATCATTAAGACATTCAATGTTGGTTATGAAACTTTCAATCCAGAAGGAGAAATGCAACTAAAAGAAGGTATTGGCTTCGATAGAGGAATCGGGATAATGTCTGCTTGTATGAGAGAACTAGAGGGAGAACGAAAGATTTATAAAAAGAAGATGTGGAAGGCTGACAAGGATGGAAACGAGAACGAGAGAAAGCTTAATCATTATAAACAATACGCAGTAAAGGTACTAATGAATAGTTTCTATGGTTATCTTGGTTATCCAGGAAGTAGACTTTATAAACGAGAAGTCGCAGAAGCAATCACTGATTGGGGACAACAAATAATTAAACACTCCAAAGAATACTTAGAAGAAAAAGGATACACAGTTGTATACGGAGATACAGATAGTGTTTACATTCAAGCTAAAGAAACCACAATATTCAAGTTACTTAGAGAGGGTCGTACGCTTAAGAATGCCATAAATGAATCATACATAGAATTTGCTAAACGATTTGGTTCAGATGATTGTTCTCTGGAAATGGAATACGAAAAGACGTTTAAGAAAATATTATTCGTTGGTAAGAAAGGACAGGGAGACGAGGTAGTAGGAGCAAAGAAGAAATACGCTTATATACTCTTATGGGAAGATGGTAAGACTGTAGATGATAAAGTTCACTTTACAGGTTTCGAAACAGTAAGAAGTGACACTCCTAGGATAGCAAAAACCACACAGACTGAGATAGTGGAAATGATTATGAGAGAAGAAAAGAAAGAAGACATTACAAAATATCTCACTGCGTTAGATAAGAGCATAAGAACTGGAAAAACACCCATCGAGGACATAGCTTTTCCAAAGGGAATATCTAAACCTCTACACGAGTATGGTGTTGGTATTAAAGACCCAGAGACAGGAAAAACCAGAAAAACAGGCACTCCACCAGTAATTACAGGAGCTAGATATGCTAATAAATATCTTGGTAAACGATTTGGAAAGGGAAGCAAGCCAAAGTGGATATATATTAAGAAAGTACCTCCTGGTTATCCAGACACTAAGATTCTCTCTTTTGATGGAGAGACAATACCAAAAGGATTTACTATTGATTACGATACTATGATAGAAAAAATATTAAGATTAAAACTGGAAGAGATTCTCCTTGCTAGCGGGTTCGGAGCGTTTCCTCAAATTGATTCAAGAATAGATAGTGGATGGTGGAAAAATGGATAGAAAAGAGATTATGAAAAGATTTTGTGAAGGAGCAAAATATTACTTAGTAAGATACGATAAAGACTTTGGTAAGATACTTGACAATGACGGGTTTGATAATATAAATATTGAGGAGAACGAGATATTTCGCAGTATAGAATGTAGAAATAGCGATATGCTATTCGTGTTAGACCTGAAATCTACACCATTGAATTACATAGAGAATCCACTGCAGTTGTTACTGAGAACACTGGAAGACGCTAGAGCAATAGAGGCTGTCTATCCATACTTGTTTACTTGGATATTTAATGGATTAAATATTAAAGCTTACGCTATCATTCCTAGTGGAGACCCTAAAGTACACTCTACTCTAAGCAGATATGGAGGAACAGAAAACTTTTATAAAGTGTTAACTAAACATCTTAAAAACATTAGCAAGATGAAGAAGGGTCAGAGTCCAGACTTTAACTTTCTAGAAATGAGAGACTCTATTCCAGATAGCGAGTTAGCTATTGGTTCAATAAATAAGTTTACTGGAATGCACTCTATAGTTGTGGATTTGAATATGTCTTATAAAGATATACTAGACGCTTCCAAACTTTTTATAAACAATGAATCTATAATTCCAAAAATAGACATTAAGTACTGGGCACGAGAAGTGAATCCAGACTTCATTACTGACGCTAAACATCTTAAATTGAAAGAACCTATTCCGATAGCAGACGAAGTGTTTGCTCTCTATCCAGCTCCAATTAAGAGAATTATGGGGTTAAAACATAAGGGTAACTATAACAGGTTCTTAATATCAAGATTTTTACTCAGTGTTCACTCTCCAAAAGATGCTAAGTTTATGTACTTCTCTATTCTTGGAGAAGCAGAGAGAGAACACGTTAAAACAGGTAATTGTTCTACACAGTGGAATTATGTACTTAATAATATGAAAAGGTATGATTGTCCGTCTCTTAAGGAAATGGCTCGCTTTATGGAGCAGGGAGACCCACCACTGACTCATTTATTAGAACCTATTCAAACATATCTTGACGAACAAAAGAAAAAAAATGAAATATAAAAGAAATTGTTGTATTTGTAAAAAACAATTCACAACTTACAAAAATAATGGAAAATATTGCTCTAGAGAATGTTATTATATTAGTTTAAAAACTAGAATTTTATCAGAAAGTTGGAAGAAAAAAATTGGAAATGCCAATAAAGGAAAGAAACATACAAAAGAATTTTGTGATAATATAGGAAAGAATAACAAAAAAAGAAAAGTTACAATATATACAAAAGAACTTATGTCTAAAAAACATATTGGTTCATTAAATTCGTCATGGAAAGGTGGTGTAGCTGTTAAAAATAATGGAGAACGAAAATCTTTAAATTATAGAAAATGGAGAAAATTAATTTTCCAAAGAGATAGTTATATGTGTAAAATACCGAATTGTCTATATTGTAAAAATAAAAAAGGTGGAAATTTAATTGTACATCATTTGGAAAATTATTCAGAAAATAAACAACTAAGATTAGAAGAAACTAATGGTATAACTATATGTAAAAAATCACACATAACTTTTCATAAATTATATGGAAAATTAACAAACAAAACACAATTTCAGGAATACATAGATAAACAGAAGGCAAAAGAGAATGAACAAGGATGAATTGGAGAAAGAGTTAGCAAGAGTATCTAAACTGCTAGCTGATGAGAAGAAGAATAATGCTTTTTTAAGTAAAGAACAAAAAAGATATGTTAAAATGGCAGAGGAATCTGCTACAGAACTAGCACCGTTTAAACAAATGGTTGTTAGATTGTTAGATGAACTAGAAAAATTGAAACTGGTGAAAAAATGAAAAAGGAATTGACTAGAAGCCAATCTCTCGTATTAGAGACGCTTAATGGAGAAGAAGCACTAACGTACGAAGAAGTGGCTGCCGAGACAGGACTTAGCTACGATGGTGTTCGAGGGCGTGTATCCGAGCTTTCAAAACTGGGATACTCTATAGAAAGAACCAAAGACGAAGGACACACGTTCTTGATGTACAGAGGTAAAGACGTTAATAAATCATCTTATAAACGACCTAATGACATTAAAGACGGTATAGCTACTAAGATTAAGGCTGTTAAAGACTTCTATGGAATCACTGATTTCTTGGATAGTATTAAAACACAAAAGATTAAGAAGCAGAAAGTGATGGAAAAAGAAGAAGAGGAGAACCACGCAGTTCTATTATTGTCTGACCTACACTTTGGTGAATTAATCTTCGACCAGACTAACGACGCTTTACTATATGACACAGCAACAGCAAATCAAAGAATGGACGACCTAGCACAAGAAGTAATTATCAAACTAGAACAAGAAGAAATCGAACATATAACCATACTTGGACTTGGAGATATAGTTGATGGTGATAGTATTTACAGAAACCACTTGTTTAGAATAGAGAAGCCAGCGATAGAACAAGTACAGGACTCAGTGAAAGCTTTATCCGAGTTTATTCGCCGAATATCAGCTAATAACATTACTGTAGAAATGCATAATGTTCGTGGAAACCACGGTATAACCAACTATAAAAACCTCGAGGAAGATAACTGGGATTCAGTAGTCTATGATATGCTTGAGATAGTCTTTATGGAAAACGACTCTGTAGTTATAAATAACTTTAAGAACTCAGAAGGATGTGTTGAAGTTGGTGGTAGAAGAATCGTATTGTACCACGGTGAAAAGTTCGGCCCGCAGATTAAAACAGCTAGTGGTCTTAGAGAGTTTAGAGGTATGTGTGGTAAACACGGTCTAGACACTGGAGACATTATAGTTGTTGGACACTTGCATGAGTTTGGTGTAGAGATTGACCAAGGAAAGTTTTTAGTAAGAAATGGTAGTCTGGCAGATTCATCAGAATACGCTTTTAAACTAAACTTGTATTCAGAGCCAATGCAAACACTGATGATATTTAACGAATACGAAAATTACCCTCGTTTTATACCAATCAGTCTGGAGTAAAAAAATGGATTATATAAATGTATTGTGTGCTGTTGGTGGCGTCCTAGTAGGACTAGGAGCTTACCATCTTCACAAGAAGTATAGAGACGTTGCTGACACAGTTAACACGCTACTAGATAAGGTTGACATGTTACACGAACAAATATCTAACCCTGAGGAGATAGCGAGAAAGATTCTCACTATGAAAATGCCAGTGAGTAGTCTTCCTCCAGAGTATCAGGAGCAGATAAAGGAAGAAGCAGATAAACTGAAGACTGCTAGTACAGGTGCTGGTATGTCTTATATGGGATAAAATGAAAGAAATAACCAAGAAAGTAAAGAACTGGAACGAGTTGGTAGACTTCGTAGAATCAACAAATCCATACACTGAAACTTTAGTTCTTAGTGGGTGGATATGCGACTACTACGCAGGGCACACATACATTAAAGAGTTGTTATTTACAACTAAAGATATAAAGGTGTTAAAGAAAAATGTTAGAAAGAATAAAAAAGTGGATAAACTACCAGATAAAAACGATTCAAGTAAGTGATAATGACCCTTTACTTGCAAAGATAAGCAACTTAGAAGGAGAACTAGAAGAGTTAGACGATGAGAATACATTGCTATACAGTGATATGCAAATATTAGAAGGCGAAGTAGCTGGTTTAACTGAAGAGTTAGCTGATAACAACAAACACTCTAGTCTGGAGAATTATAAGGATTGGTTATTACAAAATTTAGCACCTAAGAGTAAATACTACGATTATGGTACTGGACGAAAACGAGTACATACTATTTTCGAAGAGAGTCTTAAAGACGAAGATGAAATCCGCGAGTTTATGAAGAAGGATTTCCCTTTCAGTGGATTCATTTACGAGACCGCAGACGACATGGTTTATGCTTTCAACACAGCTCTCAGTAAGAAATTTCCAACGGCTAGATATTATGCATCTGACGACACTCTGTATGGAACTATGGAGTATTGGGCTACAGCTAAAGAAACAATCGCTAAACTCAGAAAGGGTGGTAAGTCTTTCGATTGTGATGATAGTATGACGCTTAGATATAGTTGCTTGTATTATTTATTGAAGGATTTCTTTCCAAAAGAGCTTTGGCGACTTCGTGGAATAATTGTTGATATATGGACTGGTGGCGGACACGCGTTATTATCCTGGGTTAAAGAAGGAGTGAACGACTGGATACCTATCGAGACAACTTTCTACGATGGTAGAATGGATGATATTTGGAATAAGGAATATAGAATACGTGACCAAATGCTTTACCAGATAAGGTATAGTTTTGATAATAAAGCAGAGTATGTAAAATGATAAAGTGGCATAATATTCCAGATGATATAAGTAAATATCAAGGCTTCGTTTATATTATAGAGCATAGAGCCACTGGAAAATTTTACATTGGAAAAAAGTTCTTCTGGAAGAGAAAGACTCTTCCACCACTTAAGGGTAGAAAGAACAAGAGACATTTTAGAGTAGAGAGTGATTGGAAAGACTATTGGGGAAGCAGTAACGCACTTCTAGCAGACGTTGAGAAATATGGTAAGGGAGCCTTCTCCAGAAGAATACTGCACCACTGTGATGATAAATGGTGGTGTGCTTATCTAGAACTGATAACCCAGTTAGACTATGAGATATTTGGTAGTAATAATTGCTACAATGAAATGATAAACGTAAGGTTGAGGAAAAGAAAATGAATGAATGTATAAAAGCAGTACCACAGAAAGAAGAATCTGACTTATCTAAGTTAGAAAGTAAGATAGAGTATCTACAAACTAAACTTACTGGTTTGAGAAATCATAGCGACGAAGTTGCTCAGATTATTAGACATGGAGAAAACTCTCCACAAACACTTAA
>Ga0208769_1001528_pt1 | contig 10191 bp, 19 predicted proteins | sample AntAceMetag02UKC_FD_184768 | JGI IMG/M metagenome (GOLD analysis project Ga0208769, IMG submission 184768) | Saline lake microbial communities from Ace Lake, Antarctica- Antarctic Ace Lake Metagenome 02UKC (SPAdes) (version 2) | ecosystem: Environmental > Aquatic > Non-marine Saline and Alkaline... | reverse complement strand
AGATAGGTGGGGGGGTAAGACTAAGATTATGAAAAATTGGCTTTATCAGAACCTCATAAGGCTAATACAGAACGGCGATTTACTACTCCTAGACGATGAAAGCGTTTTCCATTCTCTTAACGGCATACAATACGAATACATAGAGGACACAAACGGCAAGCCTATTATGAGATACTTCGGAAAGAAAGGCGCAGGGGGAGACCATATAGCCGAGGGTTTGACTAGGGCCGCGTTAGCGTGGAAATACAAAGATTTAAATCCAACGATATACTCGATTAAAGTATGAAGATTAAAGGAACAAGTGTAGCAAAGAAAGACGAGGACGGCATAGACATTCCTATTGAGTATGTTTTGGAAGACAAAGACTTCTTACTAATCACTGCAATCAATAACTTAGCAAACGAAATTCAAAAATTGAGGTTAAGTAAATAATGGCAGACGAGGGAACCCTAGCAACAAGAGCACAAGTCTTATTCATGCTCGGAGAGAACGCAGGAGCTAACCAAATCCTAGAAGCAAACACTAACTACGCTATACTTATGGCAGAGTCTTTAATATTTCTTGAGACAAGTAGCGACTTCGTGACAAACTACGCAAGCATCGACGCACAACTAAAACAATCCTTAGCAATGGCATCGTCAGCAAAGGCAGTAATGATTCTAATAAACCAAGACCAAGATAACTGGCAACTAGCAACAACACAAAGTAAGCTTAACGTACTAGACACACTCTATAAAGAAACAATCAAGCGAATTAAGGAGACAGATATAGAATGGTAACCCCACAACCTTTTACAATAGCTAGCCCTATACTAGCGAGTTATAGTTTTATTGAAATCCTAGAAAATTCTGGATACGCTGACTTCTATCCTATGACTTATAAGACACTAACAACAGAGCCAAAGACAATGTCCACAGCAATAAGAAAAACTTCATCAGACTCTACAGTATTAAAATCTGGTGGGACTGCGGACTTTGACACAGGAACACTTCCCCAAACAAGAATAGCAGAGGGTAGGGTTTATGTAGAATATACTATGGCACTTAATAGGGTTTACGCAGGAACAGCGTCGGGACATTGGGTTTTTAATTTATATATGGTAAGTCCAGACGCAACAGAAACCCTTTTAGGAACTGGAATCGGCGAGGGTTTAACAACAGACGCAGCGGGGGCATGGTCTGCACATACAGCGTCAGTTATAGCGTTTGATATTTCTAAAGTAAGCGTAAGAGCAGGATATTTTTTAAGATTAACCCTAGACGCAGTAACAAGAGAGGCAGGCAGTTTTGACGATATTAGAATATGGCACGACCCAACAAACACAGCAGTTCCAGTAGCGGGTTTATCTTCACAACTAAAACTAAGCGTCCCTTTCAACAAATCTAACTAATGGCAGACTTAAATTTATCAAACGCAACAACAACAGACTTCACAAACCAAGTCCCAGACTTCATAGTGGAAAGTATGGCTTTAGATGTAGCAAACAGCGACGGAAGCGAGACGTTTGTATATTTCGATAAAGCAACAGAGAATTATGGCTACTACTTCAACCATCCGCAGGTTGCGAGTAGAACCAACTCATTATGCACATGGGCGTTTGGACAGGGATGGACAACCCCAGATATACAGATGAGAGTAATCTTACCGAAGATTGACGGGAATGGGAAGGAAACGTTTAACTCTATTATTTGGAATCACGAGAACGTTAAGCTAATGCAGGGGGATTCTTTCTGTGAGATAGTTAGGAATAATAAAGGGACTCTAGTAAACCTAATCAACATATCCCCAGAGAGGGTAAAGGTTGTATTTAAGGCAACTAGGATTATTCGTTATGAGATTTACAACGGGACGAAGTGGGTAAAAAAGAAACTAGTGGACATCTTCCACTCCATGAACAAAAAGATAGGCGACCAGACACACGGGACATCTCAAATCCAAGCCAATAAGAATATTAATGATGCTATGATTGAGGCGTTTAACGACGAGAGAGTTATTAAACACAGAGACAAAGCCTTAGGAATTGTTTACTACAAAACAAACAACATAGGAAAGATAGCATACGCAAACGAACAAATCGCAAACGCAGTAAAGAACGGGGAGATGGTAGGACTACCAGAAGACACAGCAAAGATAGAACCCTACCCAAGCAAGTCCAGCGAAGACAGACAGAACTGGGCGCAGTATGTGGAAGGACTGGGTTATAATACATCAGGAGTTCCGAGAAGTATGGTTACTAGCGACGGTACAAGTGAAGTAGGTGGAATCAATGGGCATCTAATATTTGAACCAATCTATGGAAAAGAGCAACTAGACATGGAAAACGAATTATGGCAACAAGTAGCAATCAGAATTAAATTTACTCGTCCGCCAAGTCTAGCCCCAAAGACAGAAGAGAACGCAGAGAAGAACACGGGACAGACGAGCATACAACCCTCAGAGGCGGAACTTAAACTTAATAGATAATGGCAGACAAAACATATACAAGGACAATCCCCAAAAAACAACCAACTACAATCACAACGCCAGAAGGAACTCCTGACAGAATTAAAGCAGCTAGAGAGAGATGTAAAGCTAGGGGCGGAGTATGGGACGAAGCCACAAGAACCTGTGAGGTAGAAAGAAAGCCAGTAGGAGCAGGCGGAAGTATTACCACAGAAGCAGAAAGGCAAGCAGTCGGACAAGTTGGCGACACAGAAAGAGAATTGGCAAGAGTTAGAAGCACAGGATTACCCTCTGCAGCAGAGAGAATAGTCCAGAAAGAAGAAGAATTTAAACAGACTCAAGCAGTAGAGGCAGAAAAAGAAAGACTAGAAGAAGAAGAATCCCCGATAAGACCAATATTAGACCCAATAGTAGACGCAGGTTTAGGTGGCGACCCAGAGGCAATAGGTGGCGAACTATTCCCCATACTCGGTCCACTAGGGACATTTGCTAAAAGAGAGGGTTTTATTAACGCATTTCCAATTATTGCAGAAATGTTAAAAATGAAGGGGGTGGAAGAATCAGAAGACTTTACTAAAGGACTAACTGAGCAACAACTAATAGAAATAGGTTTAACAGAATTACAACTAGCGCCCTTAAAAGAAAGAGAGCTGTCTTCTAGTGAAAATTTTGGGCAGTTTGTTGAAGCTCTTAGTTTGGGGGACTTATCTAACTTCGCAGCAGAGAAGCCAAGTGAAAATATACAGATGATTATAAAAAGTTTAAGAACACTAAAAACAGAAGCCACAGACGCAGATATGAAAGTTAGAAGGGGAGCGTGGTCTAGAGAAAAAGGCTATCAAGAAATAGAGGACATAGAAAATGACCTTAACCAAGGTATATATGATTTAAAAATGTTAATACAAAACTCACCAGAATATAAGTTTAACAGCGACGGAGTTAATTATATAGAGGGGAAGGCATATCAAGCACAAAAATTATTATATGACGTTAAGCTATCAATGGCAGAGGGAAAGACAGAAGACCCAACAGTTTTCCAAATTATAACCGACTTACAACAACAAATAGCAACAGAGGAATATGTTTTTTAATGGCAATAATTTTTAAGGTAATAATAACAGCCTACTTAACTATAATTTCTCTGGGGATATTAATATCATGATAGAGCAAGCCCTACTCAACTACGGAGTTCTAGGGATGTGGACAATAACTTTAATCGTCGAGAGATACAAGTGGCAGAAGTCATTAAGTACAGCAGTAAACAACTTAACAAGGGCGATAGAGAAAAGTTTATAAAGTAAATGACACACTAATATATATGAACGATGAACAAACAATACCGACTGACACACCCAGAACTGACGATACTCCAGTTGTGGAGGGCAATCAAGAACCTACTTCTCTCTATGCTAAGACTGAGGCTATTGTTACGAGGCAAGAAGAAGCCAACAAAAAGACGGAAGAACTTCTAACAAGACAAGAAACTTTACACGCTAATCAAAGACTGGCAGGAACGACTGGCGGAAATGTTGAGGCGAAAATGGTAAGCCCAGAGGATAAGAAAAAAGCCCAAGCGTCAAAATTCTTTGAGGGTACAGCTTTGGGGGATGCTATTGATAAGACAAAATGAAGAAGAAAATTATTGAAGAAGAGTATATTACTGGGGAACCTATGACAAAAAAGAAGTGGACAGGGAAGAGAGATGGACTACAAAAACTTCTAGACGTAGCAAAATTCAACGAACAAAAGGCAATAGACGACCAAGAAGAGATAGGATTAATTATTTCTACAATGAATGCCAAAATAGATACATTTAAGTAATCGGTTAACCGATTAACTTTATGGCAAATGAAGCAATATGCATTGAGACCCCAACAAGATTCGCAATTAAAACTATCGCAGCAGGCGCAGTTTTACCAAAAGGGACAATATGTTATCTTTCTAGCGACCCTGATACTGTAAGCGCAACAAGCGCAGTAAATCAATCCTTCGCGGGTATTGTTTGGGAAAAAGCAAGTTCAGCAACTACTACTGAAACAAGAATAACTCTAGCCTTAGATGGTGTTTGGGATATTAAAGCCTCAGGCGCAGGGCAGACTTTAGGGACAGCGGTTGCAGTTGGCGGCGCAAATCTATCAGTTACAGCAGACGCAGCAGACTTATTGAACGGGGCATTTATTGGATTTGTTGAAGAGACAGCCGCAGCAAGTGAAGTTGTTAGAACTAGACTTACTAAATTCGGAAGTTCAGGACAACTGTAAATGGCAATAGCAACAGAAGAAGACATGTTGAGAGAGAATATTGATTCTGGAGTTAAGGCAGTTGTTAAGATTGAAGAGAAGTGGAGAGCAATGTGTGCGATTGATAAGAGTTCAGCATACACAGAAACATATTTTAGAGAAACAAATGACGATGAAGTAGATGGCGGAACTGGTTCTTCAATAAGAGGAATAAGTCCTTTGGCACCATTTCCATACGTTGATGTATCAGAGACAGAGTTTAGTTCTCCTGTAGAAAAATACGCAGCAGAGGCTTTGATGTCTATGGAAGCAATCGCAGACTTAACAATTCCTATGCTTACAAGAAAGATTTATAGAATTGGAAGAAAGATTATTTATCAGATTGACAAAGCAATCCACGGCGGGGTCGCAGAAGACTTCGGAAACACGGTTGCAATCGCAATAGATAACGAATGGGATTCAGCAACAGAAAACAACAGAAACCCAATCAAAGATTTCCTAGACGCTATCCAAACATTAAGAACAGATGGGATTGACTTCTTAACTGGAAACGGTAAGATTGTTTTGAACGGACAGGATTATACAAATGTTATTTCTAACACTAAGGTTCTAAACCATCCAACATTTACAAGCGTTTCAGCAATTCAGAACGGTGTAGTAGCTGGATTAGTTGGCGGAGAGATTGTTGTTAGTGAAATTGTAACAGCAGATACGGCTTATGTTCTAGTTGCTAAACAAGGAATGGTTTGGAAAGAGAAGCAAGCCTTAAAGACAAGTACAGTAGTTACTCCGGGTAAGTCTACTCTTGCAAGTGCATGGGAAAGAGGAGCCTTTCAGTTACAGGCACCTAACGAAGTATGTAAAATTACGAACACGAGGAAATAAAAATGACTAAAGAAGGAATACTAGCACGTGGAAAGGAGAATTATGAGAAGGGACGATTCCCTGAAAATTCTGAAACATTGGCTTACGTTGATTCTATGAAAGCAGAGAAGCCAATAGAGAAACCAATAGAGAAACCAAAGGAGAAAACCAATGGTAAGTCCAACGAATGAACAACTGAATCCTAGAAGTTTAATTCTACCTAATGTTACTACAACAATCAGAGATTTGATGTCTACAGAATTGGGAACTATAATTTATAATATCACTACTAATAAAATTAATATTTGTGTTGTTGGACAAACAGCAAACGCTGCTTCTTGGGAAGCGGTGACTAGCGAATAATAATATGTTCGTGCTTCTGCATAATTTTTTATAGTCCAGTTACATTCTACTTACATGGTAAATCCTTTAATTAGAAAATATCCAAAGAGAATTAACACCCCCCAACCGAACAAGTCCGCGGGGATACTTGATGATTTCGCAGTTAGAAGTAATGTGGCGACGAAGACAGGGACAGTTTTGAAAGTTCCTGTTGATGATATTGATATTCCTAATAAAAAATATGTTGATGATTCTATTTCAGCAGTAGACTTAACGGGATTGGTACCATATACTGGAGCGACTGGTGATGTGGATTTGGGAACTAATAAGTTATTGTTTGATGGGACAACTGAAATTTATAATAACAATCCACTAGGTTATATTAATATATTGACGCTTGTTGGAGAAGATGGAATTAATCTAGTTAGTGGGGATTGGGTTATGACATGGCAAGAGGGGCAAGGTTTTCAATCTGTAAATACTCCAAACTTTGGTGCAAGTGGGCAACCGTTTGGAACTGGATTTCTTAACACACTAGACCTCGGAACTAACACAATCGTCGACGCTGATGTTGGGAATTGGGATGCTCATTTAGTAGATATGACAAACCCCCATTCAGTAACAGAAGAAACAGGAGTTATAAAAGGATTTGGTGGAGCCTATGCAAGTTTACCATCTGGATATTTATTATGTGATGGAACCGCAATAAGCAGAACAACATTCGCGACATTATTCGCAGTTACAGGAACTAAATTCGGTGTGGGAGATGGTACAACTACATTTAATTTACCAAACTTACAGAGTAAATTCGCAAGGGGTGCCCCTACCGCAACGGAAGCTGGAGGTATTGGGGGAACTACAACCCATAGTCATACAACAGCATCACATACACACGGGGATACAATCACTACAACTTCTTGCGTTTCTACAGGAGAATCCGGAATGATTGAGGTTGATTGTGGCTTAGATAATAAATTTGTAGCAGAATATTTTTGTTGTTCTGACGATACATATCATAAGCACTCCATTGGTGGAGGAGTATCAACAAAGGCAGCAGTCGCGACAAGTCTCTGTGGAACAATCCCCCCATATCAAAATATTATCTGGATGATTAAAACATAATGGAAGCCTTCGAGAAACCAATAACAATATTTATTATGACCCATAATAATGCGGACACAATAAGCTTATGTCTAAAGAGGTTAGAGATTCAAAACCTAACAGCGAGGGTAGTTATTATGGATTACAATTCTAAGGATGGAACTAGAGAAATGTTAAAAAAACAAATCAAAGTAGATTATTATAAATTCCCTATTGAGCTAATCCTAATTAATAAGAAGATGGACAAACATAAAGCTAAGGTACACTTCAGAACCGAAGCCTGTAAGAAATGCGATACAGATTATTTAATGTTCTTAACGGCAGACCTTCTAATCCCTAGATTTTCAATTCAACAACTAATTAATATTATAGAAAACGGAGACAGGATAGGAGTAGCTGGGTTACAATATCAAAATGTAGACCACATCCAATATGGAGCAACAATAATATTATCAGAACTAGCAAAAAAAATAGACTGGGACTTAAAGACACAATGCACCTGTAGAAATGCTAGGGATATAATCAAAGGGTTAGGATTTCAATTAGTGAACCATCCAATTCTTTCATGTATTAGAATAAGGGAGGTGGTCGAATGGTAGATATAAAATTATCAATAATAATTCCAGATGCAGAAGTAGAAGAAACCAGAACAGAGTTTTTGGCATATGCACCTAAACCCTCAGATTTTGAAGGAACAGATATAGAGTGGTTAAGAGAATGGTTAATAAGAAGATTCACAAGAGCTTGTAATATTGGAGCAAAGAGAGTATTTAATCCAAGAGGTAGAGGTTAGAATGACACTAGCAATAATCCCAGCGAGGTTAGATAGTAAGAGATTCCCAAACAAACCCATGCATAAGATAGGTAACAAGACAATGCTTAGGATGGTTTACGAGACTGCAGCAAAGGTATTCGACAGGGTAGTAATTGCAACCCCAGACATAGAAATATACAACCACGCCATTTCTTTCACTGAATCATACATCACGCTCCGAAATAATTTAAATGGGTCTGAGGCATGTGCGGAAGTGGCACGTCATTTCCACAATGATATGATTGTAAACATCCAAGTAGACAAGCCCTTCATAAGTGAATCAGCACTAGAGAAGGCTGTAAACTTTACTGGATATATGGGGACACTGGTATACCCAATTAAGAAAAGAGATATAGATAACCCCAACAGAGTGAAGGCAATAATTGAAAATGATTACGCCACACATTACACAAGAAAACCAATCACAACCGAGTGGCAGAGCGGAGGGGTATATATGTATTCTAGAAATTTCTTACAACATTATTGTTCTTTACCAGCGACGGAGAAAGAGAGTTTGGAACAAACACGTGTTCTAAACAATGGTTACGACATTAAAGCGATTCCAATTAATGAGAAATTGATTAGTATTGATGTTCCTGCCGACTTAACGATACATTTAAATAGTATGTTTGTAATATGTACATAATGGGAACTACTAAACAAATCTATTTTCAAGATGAGATAAGTGAGAGATTGAATAAAGAGACTAATAAATCAGCCTTGATAAATAGATTACTAAAAGAACACTACGATAAGGCAGACTTCTTAAACATGAATTCTGATGAGTTGAAAATTGAATTAAAGGTTAGGAAATTGAAGCGTAAGATGGATTTAGAAATTAAGGAGTTGAGAAATGGTTAATGAAGAAGATGTGATTTTGGAAAGATTAGAGATGTTATCTAAGCGTGATAAGATTGCTAAAGATAGAATGTTAGAATTGAGAAAGTTCGATGATATGCCTTTTTGGCAAAGAATACAACAGAAGGGATTTGAATCTACTCTTCAGAGAGTTTATGATACGCAGAAATGTACTTTCGAGAAGATATGTAGGAAAGAGAAGATACATAAGACAGATTGGAAAGATGAGTTTTGTTTGTTTTGGGCTGGATATATTAAAGGCACATTTAAATCTATTAATCAGTATTTGAAACGGAAGAACTTCTCTTAAATCTAAACCTACGCTTATGCCTTACATTACTACACTTATTAGAACAACACACAGAATCAGAACGCCTAGGCATAAACAACTTACCACATATAACACATTCAACCTTTCCCATGTATCATCACATCTAAAGCTATCGCGAACTCTGCCCAGTCCATTAAACTTAATCTCTCTTGTCTTTCTTTTTTAGTTTCCATTATTATAATGCACACGGTAGGATTTCCACCCACTAGTCGCGTCTTCGTGTGCAATCATGAGGTTTAGTACTAGTCTAACTCCTCGATGACTATGAAATCCCCTTCAAATGGGGACGATTAATTTAATAAAACAATTCTATTCCTTTTTTGGTTTTGATTCCCGCTTGGACGTATCGCCTTTCGAACATCTTTTTGTATAAGTTGCTCGATAGTTCCGAAACTTTCGTTGCGACTTGGTTAATTTTCCCATTCATTTTCCACACTTGGAACAAACTTCTGGCTTTCCTATATCCCAACGCTTATTCCATTCCTCTTTTGAAACTTCTTTATTAAAAATCCAGTATTTTGATTTATCTTTTTCATCAAATTCCAAATTGATACACATAAATCCATTTACTAGATTCTCGCATTTTTTACAATATTCACAAAAGTTACAAGAGTCACAAGAGCCACAAGAGTTACAAGAGTCACAAGAGTTACAAAATTTACAAAAGTTACAAAATTTACAAGAGTCACAAGAGTTACAATAGTCACAAGAGCTACAATAGCTATTACCCATTTTGTTCTAAGGATAAAACTGCCTCGTGATACATCTCAAGAGCCTTCTCAATAGTCACATCCTTCCGACCGTAACAGGCACACTTCGTCATACACTGCGCGATAATAGTTATATCTCTCTGTGACATAAGTCCGCATTGGTGACCATCCACAATCTTCTCGCAATCAGTAAACGCTGTGTTATTCTGTGGCACTCCCGACTTATCTTTATTCGCATACTCCGCTTTCTTAACAGCAGAACACACAGGACAATACTTTCTAGGATAACCAACCTTTAACTCATAAGTAAACTCCTTACTACATACTTCACATATTTGAGTTACCATGTTAAGCTATAACTATTAAAACTGCACAAATAGCAGAGATTATAGTGTAGATAAACGCAAATTTTAACCATCCGCTCAAATCTTTATATCTAATTATTTTTTCCATCTTTACCCCCTTTCAAACCCCGAACTATCACGGCCT
>Ga0208769_1001527_pt1 | contig 10198 bp, 15 predicted proteins | sample AntAceMetag02UKC_FD_184768 | JGI IMG/M metagenome (GOLD analysis project Ga0208769, IMG submission 184768) | Saline lake microbial communities from Ace Lake, Antarctica- Antarctic Ace Lake Metagenome 02UKC (SPAdes) (version 2) | ecosystem: Environmental > Aquatic > Non-marine Saline and Alkaline... | reverse complement strand
ATCTTCTTGATCATTACCTACTCGGCCCCAATCTCTCAGCGTGATCATAGCATCTCTTAATTTCTTATCATCAGTCATCGCCATTCCACCTATGCCACAGGCTGTAATGATATGAGAACCATAAAAGCTAGTAGTAGTAACGTCTGCATAAGAAGCCACTGTTTTGCCATGTAGTGTCGGAGCAATCGTATCGCATTCATCTGAAATTAGCTTTAACACATACTTATCTGCTAATTTTCTTAACTTAACCATGTCGCATACGCCACCAATTAACTGAGGGACCATAATAGCGACTGTTTCGCCATCAATCGCTTCCTCAATTTTATCTTCTGAGATAGTATAGCGGCCAATCTCACTATCAACGAAAGTCGGAACCAAACCATTTAAAACAATCTCACTAACTGTAGTCGAAAAAGTAAGAGCCGGAGTGATAACCTTGCTCCCTTTAATAAAATCAAAGGCAGATATAGCTATCAAATTAGCGCTTGAGCCGGAATTAACAGCTACGCCGTACTTTTTACCGAACAGCTTTGCGATAGTCTCTTCAAATTCAGCTACCTTTGGACCAGAGGCTAAGAATTTATTATCCAATGACTCTAAAACAGCGTCTTTTTCCTCTTGGCCATAAACAGCTTGAGCATAAAAAACTCTTCTATTTAGTTTTCCTTGATTCGTTTGCATATGATCGCCAATCTTCCGGCCAACCTGGGATCGGCCAGAATTTATTTATTAAATATTCAAAGTCTCTAGTTTGTTTGTGCCACATTCTTTTTTCAGTTAACCAGCGCCTTACATACTCAGAAGCCTTTAGAAACTCACTTCTGCTTAACGAATAGCCACGACCATCAGTTTTAATTTTATGGAAATGCGCATACCAGGTCTTTTTATTACGAACCATTCTACCACCCGATAACCAGCATTTAAGCCCGATTTCCTGCATCTCTTTGCCAAATTCGCCATAGTTTTCTTCATCCATCAACTCTAACCAATAAAAGTATTTACGCTTCATAAACCAACAACTACCCTGGGCAGTCATCAGATCATCAATTAACTTACCACCACCTAAAAGTATTAGCTTGTTCTTCTCTCTCCACTCCTTACCCTGCAAACTAGGACCTCCCCAAACACTAGGATCATCCGGATAAGACAAATACATATAGTCAACCGGAGGTCGGCCATCTCTTATCGTGTCCCATTTCTCCGGATCTAATCTTAACCTTCTGGGGACTACAACCATATTGCTTTCGCAACCATGCTTTAAACTAACATCAAATCCCTTTGCGAACATACAATGAGCATCTGTCTTTAAAATGAATTCGCCACGAGCAAGATCAACACCAGCATTAATCGCCGCCCTCATACCTTTTGGCTCTGTAAAATGAATATAGTGAACCCGCTCATCATCGACAATATCTTCCATTTCCGGCCAATAACCATCTAAAACAGCAATAATCTCAATATCTTCAGAAGATTTTTTTAGTAGATCATTAATTGTCTTGGATAAATACTTTTCGTTACGAGAAGGGATAATAATGCTTATAAGCATATAACCATATTATCTAATAGAGAATAACTATTCAATCCTAAATATTAGGGAATGAAGGACTCGGTGAAACTGAAAGGCTTTCACTGGCACTAGGTGAAACTGAAGCACTTGGGCTGAGCGAGACGCTAACAGATGGACTGAGTGAGGCGCTAACACTTGGACTCGAACTAGCACTTGGGCTAACTGATGGACTGAGCGAGACGCTAACACTTGGACTTGGTGACTCTGATAACGATGCGCTTCCGCTAAGCGATGGACTTGGACTTGGACTGTTGCTAATACTAGCTGACGGACTCTGACTAGCACTTGGACTGAGCGAAATACTAAGCGAAACTGACGCCGATGGACTAGGTGAATCTGATAGTGAGACTGAAACGCTGGGCGAGAGAGAGACGCTAACACTTGGGCTAAGTGAAATTGAAAGGCTTGGGCTTGTACTAGCACTTGGGCTAAGCGAAATTGAAAGGCTTGGGCTTGTACTAGCACTTGGACTAAGTGATTCTGAAACCGATGGACTGAGTGAAATGCTCAAACTCTCTGAAACTGATGGACTGAGCGATATTGACAATGAAGGACTTAATGAAGGTGAGGCTGAAATTACTTGACCACCCAATAGGGACCAAATAGCACCATCTTCATCACCAGTATTGATATAAACAGGCATTCCGCCCTTATCTAAATCATAAAAGAACGCCCCATTTCTAAAACCAGTTAAACCAGTTGGCAAAGTATTTCCCTCGGCTTCTAAAATTAGATCATCACTATCTTCAGCAGTAGAATCTAAAGATTCACTATATCTGAGAACACGATTATCTAAATAAGGATCTAAAGCAGTTAAAAAACTACTTTCAGAAGTTGCCCTATCGCCAGAAGCAATAGCTTCAATTCTGGTTATTTCATCTTGGGTTGTTTTAGGGAGATCTTTCTTTAATTTGAATGTTGCCATGGTTTATTTCTATCAGAATCCACCACCTCCGCTCTTAAAAATAGAGATGGTGGATAATATGCTTAATTGTTAAACGTACCAGAAACCTTCTGTTGCCTGGTGGCGTCTCGAATCAGTGACTTTCTTGCCGTATACAAAGAGATCTTTGTAAGCAGTTCCGAAATCACCTGGTAGATCCTCTTCCATGCGTACTTGCAAAACCTTTTCTGCAAATGTTAGCCAGTTCTTGTGGCCAGCTAGGACTCTAAACCCATCATCATTATCGCCAGTTAGTCGATTCGAACTATAGATCTTAAAGTCTAGTAACTGAGTTACTAAGCCTTTTTTGACTAGCTCCGAATAAACTTCAGGTACATGCAAAGCAACGCCTGTTGCTCTTGGGATTAGATCAATCATTTTTGGAGGTAGAATCAACCATCTGTCGGATGAAGGTACTGTTGAGTAACCATTCGCTTCCGCCTCATCAAGTTTGAGTTTTAACTTACCAATATACTCAAGTATATTAGCAGTTGTAATCTGAACCTTAGTTGCGGCTTCAATGACATAAGTACTGCTTCCAGCAATTGCTCCACCTGAATAAACAGAATCAACATCATCTAAATCATCTTCGATCGTGATGTGAGTGGCGTCAGTATAATCTTTAACTCGATACCAAGTTGTATGGCCATCGGCTTTAAAGCCTCTGCCTTCCATAGCCTCGGTAAAGGTGGTTCCAGATCCAACTACAGCTCCAGTAGTAACAGTAATTGTAACTGTTCCAGTATCATAATCTGTTCCGACTCTATTGCCGGCTCCAACGTCTGAATATGCACCAAATACAAATTCATCCATATTTTTACTACGCTCATTTGAAACCTGATCAACAATAGTAGCATGTGGACTCTTAATGTAAGATAACCATCTTGCTAAAACTTTTTCTTTCCAGTAGAAAGATTTATACTGATCAATAATCACTTGAGCATTTTGCTCATAAAGACTATCTGCAGACATGGCCGTATCGGCATAAGTCTTTTCAGTAACCTTATCGAAGGCAAGAATGTTCAGTTTAGAACCGATTTCATTGATTTCACCTTCATAGTCTCTATTGACGATTTCACCGATTAGGTTTCGATCGTACAACTTCAACATTAATTTGTTTGAAAACCCCTCTGCGAGTTTTGTGCCGTATGCTGATGCCATACTTAGCTCCTTTTTGTTAATTGCCTTATATTCCTGGCCAGTCCCAAAAAGGGGTTAGGAGGGTTAATAATTTGATACTATTAAATAAAACTATCTATTGTCAACTACATTCTAAATTTCCGACGTTATCTTGCCGGCAATCAGTGCTTGTGTATATGCTTTATAATCAGCTTTCTTGAGTTTAGCGCCGGCTTCAATGCTTAATTTATCAGATTTTGGCTTAGACTTTTTCCCGGGACCACCAGAGCCAGTCTCAAACATTTTGCCCTTCTTTTTCACCGGCTTCGTTTTTTGAAGTTCATATAAAAAAGCAGATATTAAATCTTGAAAATCTACGCTTCTCCTCGATGACACGCTAGCAAACAATTTAAACTCATCAAGTCGACCCTCTAAATCAGGATTGTTGGTAACAGTGGCCGGATCATCAATAAACTTATCCACCTTCTCCCCCCATGATGCCCCATCCTTATTGTCTTGAGCAATTGTATTAATTGCTTCGAAACGCTTGTTGGCCTTCCAATTATCCTTTGCCATCTTCTGTTCAAACTCAGACAAGTCCTCCCAATCAGTAAACTCTTTCCGCATCACTTCATCGGCCGGATCAACAACCTCGCTAACCTGATCAAAAGCATCAAGCATCTTTTTATTCTTAGCATGAAGGACCTGGGCCTCTCTAGTAGATTCAGTAAATCTCTTTTTAAAAGTTTGTTCCTCTTGTTCCTCCTCCTCTTCTTCAACGACTTCCTCTTCATCCTCAACAACCACCTCTTCTTCTTCCTCCTCAACTTCTTCCTCAACCACCTCCTCTTCAAGATTTTCTTCTTGATCTTCCATTTCCTCGAGTTCTTCTTGGATCTCTTTATCTTTATTTTCTAGTTCTTCGTTAGTTGGTTTAACGTGTTTTGCCATTTTGCCAGTCCTCCTTAAAGGGTTAGGTTAATAATTATTTCTTAGTTTTAATTTTAGTTTTATCTTTTAACACACTTTTATACTTATCTAACTGTTTATTGCTTAAATAAGATCGTCTGGCACAAAGAAACGCTATGTTTTCTGCTGATAGTTCAGGAATTGATTTTACAACAATTTTATCTAAAACTGCTTGTGCTTCTGCTGTATTTAATTGCATAAATTTATTTCCTACTTACTAATCCGGCCAACCTTCTCTCAACCATTTTTTTAGCTTTTGCCGGGCTATCTAAAAAAGCTTCTAATAATATATAGTTTCTTAATCTTGCCTTTAAAAATATGTCTTGTTTGGAATTATGACCAGTTTTAGACACCTCCTCATCTACAGATCTTCGCATCGCAACAATATATTCTCTAATACTATTAACAGTAAATTCTTTTCTCTCAAGACTTCCTAGCCATTTATGTAAAGTTGCTTCTTCTGCTTTATCTAAATCTTCATACTTTAAACCAGCTTGTTCTAAAATACTATCGAGCATTGACATATTAGCCTTGTGGTTGAATTGGTAATTGTTGGGTAGGTTGAGCTGATTGAGCCGGTTGTGGCTGAGTTGCTTGCTGACCAGCGGCCAATAAAGGATTACTGACCATCATTTCTTGTTTTTGATCCTCATATTCCATGATATCGTTGATATCTTCTGGCGGTAAATCAACAAACTCTAATAACTTTCTATTGTAAACTTCTGCTAGTTTTGGATTATCGAACATGACTGTTTTAACTGCATTTAATTTATTTAAAGTATCTGTGTCATGAGCATTTTTCTCATCTTGATTCCAAATTCTGGTACGATACCCCATTTTAGTCATCCAGTCTTTCGGCCCAACTTCTCGAGAAAAGATATCCCTGGTGTTTCGACCCTTCTTGAATATCTTAACTGCATCTAATAGATCTGGACGGCCTTCAATGAGCTTCAAAAAGATTTTAGACCGTTGTTTCCAAGCCGGAGTATAAAACTTGCTCATACCCTTTACTCGCTCTTTAGCCTCATTTAAAGCCAACTCAACCTCTCCTAGAGTAATTTTAGTGGCAGTCTGTACGCCCTGTTGAGTAGCGGTAGCACCAGAAGCTTTTTCAGCAATTCCAATAACAAAAGTCATCTCATCAATCGATTCGCTAAGATCTGGGATATCAACTTTTTGTAAAACCTCACTTGGTTTTCCTGGGATTGGATACCAGCCCCAAGGAACCGGTAAAAACGTCTGAGGCATAAAAGTCTCATCAGTTGAATCGTAATAGTGCATGCCAAAATTTCTCAGTGTTCTATTTTCTACTAATTGAGAGAAAAAAGAATTAACGATTTTATTCGGCCCTCTAATAATATCTGCGACACTATCGCTCCAAAAATCTTGACGCTCAATATCATCACCCCAAGAAACATAGGGATAATGATCTCTCCAATAATTATCTTCAGTAACTCCCAATATTTCCTCTAAAGGCTTCTTCATTAAAATTACCCTATCATCAGCCTCAACATATAAAAACAATTGCTCTTCTAACTCATTCTTGTCAGCATCTTTTTCATCTTCACGATACAAAAACTGTAATGACAGTTCAACGTAAGTTTCACCTAATACCGGATCAATAACATCAGATACGCCCATCTCCTGCATTTTCTCGTTCTTTTCCACCAGCATATCCTGATTCTGTTTATTCTTTAATTCACCCTGTAATGTAGAATAGAATTTTTCTAGCTTCTTCACTTCTGCTTGATCATAATCAGAATTCTTTTTAAGCGTACTCAGTGGTACAAAAATATGGGTATGAATTAAAAACCTTGAAGAATTTAAGTTAAAGGGGTCGCAGTGACGAGAAACCAGTATATCTTGAGGATCTTGAACAGTCATCTTAATCTCACCATCAACAATTTGCCACTGATCAAAACTTCGACCGAATAAGAACACCTGTCTTTTATCAACAATATCTTGCAACTCCATATGATTGTGATCTTCATCGGCCATTATTTTCCAGTATTCATTTTGAAAAATCTCTTTCTGCCTATCATTGTCCAAATTTTCGAAATACATCACCGGCATATCATCAACATCTTTTAGCAGAGTTTTAACCGATTGCTTCATCAAAGGAATATTAACTGACTGCCTCTGGGTTAAGCGGTTAATAGTAATTTTATCTCTATACAGTGTGTAATTTTCTAGCCAGTCTGCCTGTCGGCGGCGCCGATAGTTATATCCAGATTCTTTATTCAGCCGAAGCATCTCTAATTCAGGATTATCAATTTTTTCTTCCATACTGAAAACACTATCAAAAAATACTATCTGAAGGCAAGTTTAATTAGCCGGGCATATTCTCGTAAAAGGGTTTAACTCCACCGGGATCAAATGTGCCGGTAGTCCTAACCCTTTTCCTATAAGTTACAGCGAATGTTCTGTAGGAATCAGACCCGTGACTCGCCCAGCTATGCAATGGAGTATCCCTAAATACTTTATTCTTTTCATCCCAATTTTTTTTGTAATTCCTCAGAGCTTGAATTCCTCTCGAACACTTATCGTCATCAAACCAGCACTGATTAAAAATTGATCTACCGGCATTAATCCCTTCCATAACGCCTAACTTTGGCGCAACTTGAAAAGTAATGCCTAATTTCTTGGCAACCTCCCACCGGGATTTACCGGTCCCAAGTTCTCTAACCTTGATATCATGGGGAGCATAATGTTTCCCATAAACATAGTTCTTTTCCTGTAGCTTCTTAACATAAAACTCAATCCCCTCACCAGAACTCTCAAAGTAATCAATAAACCTAATCTCCATATTCAACACCTGATAAAACCAAATTGACATTGAATCATCCATACCTAAATCCCAAGCAGTATGAACCGGTAACCTTGAAACATAAGGGACTTTTGTCATTCTCCCTTCCTTCTCAGCACGCCTAATAGCGGCGCCGTAATAAGCTCCAACAATCGGGGATTTGAAAGAACACATGTATTCTTGCTCAAAATAGGCAATTGCCTCTTCGGCGGACCTCCCATTTGCCTCAAATCGCTTTATTATATCTGTTTTGATCTGTAGTAACTCTTCTGTAGAAAATATTTTAGTATCTTCTGCTGTAAGCAATTGGACATACCATCTTGGATTATCCTTTGCATATTCGTATAAAGCCCGGGCGTGATTGTCTCCCTTTGGAGTTGTATTAAAAACAGCGATGCCATCATTCTCTCTTAAAATTGGTTCAACAACATCCCAAGCGTACGGATCTTGGTCGGCCCACTCAGAGAAGATAAACATCTGCGGATTACCACCTCTCAATGAATCTGGCCTATCACTACCGGCAATCTGAAAAATAGAATGGTTCTTTAGCTTTTGATCATAGCTAACATTCCTAACAGGAACCTTCATCCGGCCTTCATTCGCCCTGCCAGCCCTGATTGCTTCTGGGATATGATTCATGAATTTAAAACCATCTGCACCAATACCATCCCACATATTGTCTCTACCCATAACTAAAGTTGGGTATACATATTTAACTAAACAAGGGAATCTTACCAATTGACGAGGAACTACATCAGCTATATTAGTTTTGTCTTTGCCGGCTCTTCGATGCCAAACTTGAAAAAAGTATCTAATATCGCTCTCACGATTAATAGATTTTTCAATCGCTTTTAAAAAAGGAACTTGATAGTCTCTGGCAGTAAAATGATAAGGTAGGTGAACATTATTTACCATCTTCTTGAGGTTTATAGCTCGTCATTGAAATTTTAAGAGCTTGACCAGCAGAAGTAACATCTGCCTTTTCAATTGGGGCTACTCCAAGCATTTTAAGTTTAGACTCCCACATTCTCCATTCATCTTTGCCGGCCTTTGTCATACCATCTAAAGCACTTTCAATTCCATCTCTAATAGCCTTCTGTGCTTGGGGAATCTTTTTCCATTCAGAAATAGTACCCTGATCAACTCCCAAAGTCTTAGCAATTTGGGACCAATGATGTACCGATTCACCTCTTAACATATCTAAAAACACTTCAAACTCTGCTTTTTTGTTAATACGCTCTTTCGTCTGGATTTTTGGGATTTTCTTTTCCGGCTTTTTTACCTCTTCTATAGGGGTTTTTTCTTCTTCTTTTACTTCATGTCCTTCTTCTGTTTTTTCCATTTTGCCAGTCCTCCTTAAAGGGTTAGGTTAATAATTGTTTATAGTTCTCAACTGCACATAACTAGTTTTGTTTGATCTAATACTAGATTTTCGAATGAATCCTTTTTTCTGCAAAGATTTTAAAGAATTAATAACAGTAAAATCTTTAATGCCCTCATTTTGCATCTTTAAAATAATTTCTTTACGAGGGACCGGGGTCTTTTCTTCTCGCACCCAATGATCAACAAAACACATTATATCATGTTGCAGTTTATTGCCCATGCTTCCAACATATACTATAAACCGCTACTTATGCAAATCTTTATCTGCATAAGCATCAATTTTATCTGTATGCGCATCAATTTTATTCTTTTCACAATAATCAAACCATCCAAAAAGTATCTCGGCGGCCGTATTCTTCCCAAAATATTTTTTATAAAATTCTTTATAAGTTAAAAACTTTTTCTTCATAAGTCCTTTGCCCTTCTCTTTTTAGCTTCAAGGCTTGCTTTCTTAACTCTTGCCTCGGTATTTTTCACACGCTCTTTAATAGCCTCTTGTCTGCTTGCCCAATTCTTAGTTTGAAAAATTGGTACTCTTGCTAATTTCTCGGTTATGGTTCTTAATTTTCTAGCTAATTTAATCTTGTCTTTGTGCTTCATAAACCCTTTTTTTCGCCCTTAATATATATTCCCTTGCGTTTTTTATCTGCTCTGACCAGCCATTTTATCTTTGCTTTTCCCTTAACAAACCACTTAAATAACTCCCAGCGGTTAAAAGGGAAAGTATACTCATAAGTATCGTATCTATGCCAAGTTGCAGTGCCGGTCACGGTTTTATTCATAAATCCTTTATTTAGTTAATTCCCATACATGGCTTCTTTTTCCATTTCTAATCCTTCTTGATAACACTTATCACAATACCACCCATAATTTTGAGGTAAATTGAAATTATCCTCTGAGTCCTTCCCTCTAACAGTTTGTGTAGTTGCTAATTCATCACAACGCGTACATTTTGGAACAGACATCTCTTTATAACCTTCTAATACTTTTATTAACCATTGTTCTCGCTTGGTCGGATTTGAGAAATCTCTATCTATTTTACTCCAGTCAATCATATTTGTTTTTTTCATAAATCCTTTGGGTTAATTTTTCTAAAATAATATTTACTGTGTCTTCATATCCTTTCCAATAACGAGGACTTTCCATTTTTACTTGTGGTGGGATTAAATCATATTTAGTTATTAGCTCTATAATCCTTTGTCTTTCATTGAGGATAGCTTGACGTACTGTTTTTTCAATTATGTCAGCAGATATTTCAAAAGCTCTTGAGGCTCTTAAAACAATTTCATTATTTTCGTGGTGATCTGCTATGTATGAATTAGTTACTAGTTCGTCTTTTAGTTCCTTCAACGGTTCTGTGTTTTTCATAATTTCTTTTTGCACTCCTTAATAAACTCTTGCCACTCTTTGA
>Ga0208769_1001525_pt1 | contig 10205 bp, 16 predicted proteins | sample AntAceMetag02UKC_FD_184768 | JGI IMG/M metagenome (GOLD analysis project Ga0208769, IMG submission 184768) | Saline lake microbial communities from Ace Lake, Antarctica- Antarctic Ace Lake Metagenome 02UKC (SPAdes) (version 2) | ecosystem: Environmental > Aquatic > Non-marine Saline and Alkaline... | reverse complement strand
CCGGTGAGCTTGGCAGCTTCCCGGTCATCTGCTTCAAACTTATTTTTTAGTTTTAATAATCGTTCTTCCATGCTCATTTTATTTCTCCTATTTTAATTTTAATTATGGTGGGCAGGGATTTGCACCGCTGCATAAGATTAATAAACTTTTACCGGCCTCCAAACTCTTTTGTTTACAGGAGAATGTTTTGCCATATGAGAAGATAAAGATTCTATAGATAGATTTTCTACCCTATTATCTTTTTGATCCCCATTTTTATGGTGTACTTGCTCACCTTTTTTAAGAGACCTTCCTAAATAAGTTTCCATGACTTCGCGGTGTGTGTATATCCACCTTCTATTTTTATTGTCCCATCTTCGTTCATAATCATTCATTTTTAAACGCATAAATTCTCCTATTCCGCCACCCTCATAATTACTTTTTACCCTTATTATAAAAGCAAATTAGATTATTTTAAAAATTAAAATTCTCTTATCTTTTGAACCAGATCAATGGCCTTTATACTATCCTCAATGCCGAATCCCTTCCCATTTAGAATTTGTTTATATGATTCTGTATGCAGCTCGGAAAAGACATTATCAAACCTGATTTCAGCCCCATTAACTGTCATGCTTCGGTAAAACTTTTGATTTGGATCCGGTAGATCTTTTTTATTAAGGGATAAATTATATGATACGATTGCATGCTTCAATTGCAAAACCCCAGAAGATTGTTTTTCATTTTTATCTGCAATATGAAAGGATAAGACATCACCGAATAACCAAATCAACATATCAAAAAAATGAATACCAATATTTGTTTCTATACCCCCGCTTTTTGCCTTGTCCCCTTTCCAACTTTGAAAATACCAAGGGCCTCTTGGGGTGATATATTTCAGATCAATATTATAATATTCATTTTTATTAATCATATGTTTTAAAATCTGAATACTGGGATGGAGCCGCAATTGCAATATTGAATAAATTTTTCTTTGATATTCCTCTTCTATTTTTTGCAATTGAATCAGATTTTCAACAGTCAAGGATAATGGTTTTTCACAGATTATATTCGCTCCGACCCTTAATCCTAATTTGCAATGTGCTTCATGCAAATAATTCGGGGAGCAAACCACCATAAAATCAATCTTTTCATTTTTGACAATATGCCGGTCAAAGCTTTCTTGCCGTGTGAAAAATTTACAATCAGGAAAATATGAATCCAGAATCCCTACTGAATCATTTGGGTCAAATGCTACTACTAATTCGTTTCCTGTATTTTTTATTGCTTGCATATGTCTCGGGGCAACATAACCTGCTGCCCCAATCAATCCAAATTTCGCCATTTTATTTTTCCTCTTTATAAAATTTCATCCTCAGACACATCTTTAAAATAATGAGCCGGATTCCCTAACCATAATTGACGGGCCGGAACATCTTTGGTAACAACAGATCCTACACCTATCATGGCATTCTCCCCAATTTCTACTCCGGGAAGAACCCTGACCCCAATACCAATTCGGGCAGCCCGTCTGATTGTATATTTTTTTATTTCAAGAGGATAATTCCTGCCATGTACAATTCTGGGAGTATTTGCACCCACGAAAAAAGGGGCGATAAATACATCTTCCTCAATTAGAACATCTTTGGTTATATGGCATTGCGAATGAATTAATACTCTATCTTGAATTTCACAACCACCTTCAAACACATTTAAATGACCTATTACGCAATTATTGCCGATGATTGTCCCTGGTCTTAAAACTGTATGATGACCGATAAAAGTATTATCTCCTATCATGCAGTCTTTTTCGATAACCACACCATGACCAAGCTTCACATTTTTACCGAATTTTGTAGAACAATGAATTGGACCCCATCCTTCAAGAGCGTCTTTCCATTCGCTTGTATATATTTTATCTTTAATCATAATTTAATCCTTTTTAATTATATAATTTAGGGATTTTGTTTATCTTTTTTATTGTTGAATTAAAATCTATTTCAAGAATATTAAAATACCAACGAAGACTTTGGAATCTTGGGCGGTTTTCTTCTTCGATTAGTTTTAAAGCCCTTTCTCTGGTAATTTCGCCCTCACGAATTTGGTTACTTCTGAAAGTGTCATGTTCTGTGAATCCGGCTACGATGAAATAAATATAATTATATAAAGCAGCCGTCCCATCCCCAACCCGCCACGTTGCGTTTGTATCCTCTGCTCGTTCCCAATTATAAGAGTCGAGCGTGGACTCAACTATTTTTTCATCCCAAAGCCAATAATCAAAGATATGATAGCAATCTTTTTTTTCAGCAAGGCTCCTATAATATTCCCCAGACAATGTATCCCATAATGATTTATTAAAATATCTCGGATTTTTAATCATCGCCATTAATCTGAGGCATTGGTAATTTAATTGTTTGCGGATTCCTCCTAAACTATAAATTTCCTTTTCTTTGAATTTAGGTTTGACCCCGAGAAAGCCCGCTTTGAAATAAGTCACTTCAAATGGATTGAAGCTCCAAAGGTTTAATTTGATATTTGTTAGTTTTTTTATTCTTTCTATATGCTGAAAAAAATGTTTATCTCCTGCTGTTAATATACTGACCATTCCTAAATCTGGAGATTTCAACCAAGCTTTTAAGTTTATGGAGATATTCCTTATCTTTTTAGCAATATCTGCTTTTACTATAATTCTTTCTACTCCAAGTTTATTACATATTTGAGTGGCGTTATTATACCCAAGAGGGGTGATCATGCCCCAATCATAAGTATATGTTATTGGTCTCATTTTAAGCTCGTTCACGACTAAATGGAGACCATAACAACTATCCCGACCCCCAGAAAAGGGTACAATACACTCATTGCCATTTTCACGGCGATAAGGTTTGATTATATTTGATAACTCTTTTTTTGGCCTTGAAGTACTTCGTAATTTATGATTATGGCAATAATTACAAACTCCAAAATCATCATACTCAATGAAAGGGAAGGTCTCTGGCAAAAGGCATTTTTTACAACGGCGTAATAATTTAATTCTATCAATATCATATTCCAATAAAGATTCTTTTATCATTTTCCTTCCCATCCTATAAACTGTAACACTGTTTTAAATTCTTCAATTCTGTTAATTTCACTGTGTTTTTGCCGGACTAATTTAGTCGCCTTATTTCTCATCTCCGTATATTTTTCGGGGTTGTTTAAAACATCTTTTATCTTTTCAACCACATTTTTTCGTGTAATTGGTACATAATGGATATTTGCTTTTAATCCTAATAAAATAAGATCATCTATTTCTTCAGCTAACAGTAAAGTTCCGGCGGCTGGAATTTCTAAATATTTTGCAACGATCACAGAAGATATTGCTCCGGTTGCAATAGCGCAAGAATATTTATTTAGGAATTTTGGATAATCCGCCCATAAAATATTTTTATCTCTATATTCAAAAATATCCGAAGGAGTATTTCTGACGAGATATTGCCGAAATGGATAGCAATCATTTATCGAACCCGACAACAAGCATTTTTTTATTGGTTTGGGAGACGGGGCCAATCCAACAAAATTTTCAAGTGAAGCAAAATGATGAGGAAAATATATGTGCTTATGCAGGAATTGTGGATACCATTTACTAAAAGTTTCGTGGAACGGCCCTACCAAAACATTAAATCTTTTGAACATTAAAAGTTTATTTTTTAAGCACTCTTCATTATCCCAACATTCCAAATCTTCATAAAAACCAATTAATTTTACGCGAGGATTGGTATCAAGCAAACCGAGAGGCAATTTTGGTCTATTATGATAAGGAACGGCGTATATTAAAGCGAAATCTACGTCCTCAAAGGTAGGAGTATTGGTATAATATAAAGGCAAATTATATCGCTTGCTGAGGCCCTGTAGCAAAATATTACCACGAGCACTTCTTCCTGATGCATCTTCGTGTCTACTTTTATAAAAAGTGGGTATTATTATTTTTCCATTCATGTTTTTTCTCCATGCACTAAAAAGAATTTTTTCCCGTTTATTCCGGGGACAGTTTGGCCAAAAATAAAATCAATGATTGGGCTATATCGGTTAGCAACACTTTGAGGGTCTAAAAAATATCTGACATGTGCTTCGTCATCTCGATTCGGAACAGAAAAAATGATTTCTTTCCCTTTCGGAATAGCATTAATTACAGCCAAATCATTGGTCATGTGTTCGAAAGTTTCCAAGCAGATAAAAACATCATAATCTAAAAACCTTTTCTGTATATTTTCATCATAGAGATTTCCTACTTCAAATTGATATGATGGGACTCGTTTTATAGCCCATTCCACACAGCTTTCTGAAAAATCTACTCCCCAATAATTTCTATATCCTTTTCTGTATAAAAATTCTGCAAACAATCCTGGACCGCAACCTAATTCTGCTATTTTTATATCTGTATTGTCAGGTAATAAATCGATGGCCTTGTCATAAAGAACAACCCAATATGGACTCAGGGGATGATCTGAATAACCATCATAATATTCTGGTCCTAATTCTTTTTTCATGATTTTAATCCTTCATGTAATTTGGTTGAAGAAATTCCTTCTGTATAAGGTACTTCGATTAATTTCCCATCCCACCCAAATAAGACTTCAATGACTTCCTGCCGTGTCTTTTTTTGAGGCCCAGTTCTCCAATCATCACCATGAATAACAAAATCCGGTTTTATTTTTTTCAGATTTTCTTTATAGCTTAAAGTATTTTGTGGGACGACTTTGCTTACACCTTTGATGTTCTTCATTATGATTTTGCGATGCTTATAAGATAAAGCCGGGGTTCTCTTATATGATTCAATGGCTTCATCTGTTAGCAGGCCGATAATTACTTTGCCATATTTCTTTGCTTTTTTAATAATATTGATATGACCATGATGGATTAAATCAGCGGCCATTCCGGCATATATTTTTTTTATGACATCTTCCTTATTTTCCCATTCGTAATCACATTCAAAATTGCTACACCACATTTCATTTCGATTGTTTTTGAATAAATTATTTCCGCAAATAGGACAGATAAAGTTTGACCATTTAAAATTAGGGCCTATGTCTTTCATGATAAATCCTTTATATTGTCTTCTGCTTTAAGAATTTTGGGCCATAAATGCCCATCTTTGCTGCATCTACCAGTCGCCCAGGTTGATAGATCCCGGCCACCTCTTTTATAAATAAAAAACTCTTCGTGATTTTTTACGATATTAGTTTCCCATCCAATTCCATACTGGCAGTTGAGATAATCATTCATGTGATTTGGCATGGGGTATTTGTCGCCAAGGAAATCTACAATCTGGGGCTCATCGTACCACCGAGCTTTATCTACAAATTTATGGCCTGGAGTAGATTTCGGGAACGCTTCGTAATAATCCCCGTTTTTATGAAATAACCAACCGTTGAAGGTGGTTTCTCGAGTAGCAAATATAAAATCGGTCTTCTCATTTCCAACCTGAAATCCTACTGCTCGCATAGCATTGAAAAGTTGTAACAGTTGATCATCGGTTATCTCAGTAACAACCGCCATATCTACATCTGTATCCCAGTCCATAATGTCTTTATATCGGGCATATCCAAGCACAATGCCGTCTGTAATAACCCAAGGTATTCCTATAAAATCAAAGGCTTTTTTGCATGCTATCAGATCCGATTTTATCTTTTCTTTCATGTCCATTATCTATTCCTCCAATTTTTACACCAATAATAATATTTAGTTGGTTGATGAAAATATTTACAGGTTTTGTCTAATTTTAAAAATTTACAATTGCCACAATATCTTCCAGGTATTTTAGAAAACATTCTTTTTATGATTTTTCGATTATTTCCCATACCCGCTCCTCTATATTTTTTCTTGTGCGATTATTTTTAAAATGACTTTTGGCATTATCTTCAAAACTAATGGTATTGGATTTGTCCTCTTTTATATTTTCAATAAATGCTTCAAATCTCTTTTTTCGGTCTTCGGAATTTTCTCCGGCTTCTTTGAAAACGTCTTTTTCAATAGGCAGATAAACAGGTTTAACATCGTTTTTCTTGGCATCATATAAATAGACACGAGGTTTATGGTCGGCTTGATCAATATTTGATCGCATCATTGATCCAGGGTTCACAAGGATTTTATTTCTATATTTTGCTACAAATGGTTTGTGATTATCTCCACTTAAAATAAGATCAAAATCATTATTTTTGAGCAGGGCCTTTGCCATTGCTCCTTCTTGTCCTTTCCATTCTGGTTTATCTTCAATTACCATTTGATGGGTCATGGCGATATTTGGAACTGCGTGACTGTATGGTTTTGTTATTTTAAATTCCCAAGGAAAACCATAAACATTCATTTTTTTACCGGGAACATAATTTCCTGTTAAAACAGTCGTGACATCAGTCATATCAGATACACCCATTGGGGATTCATCAAGCTTATCCAGTTTATGATTGGGTTCGTCATGTTGGCCGGGAATGCAGATTATATCAGCGTCATATTTTTTAATAGTTTTTACAAACCAAGAGTATAACGGCCAGGGCCAAGTTGACCTGTGCCCCAAATCCCCGGCAATAAGAATGGGACAATGATGTTCATCTCCCAGGGCAAGAATAAATTCAAATTTCTTTTTCATTGCTCCCGTAAAATCATCAATCCGATTTCTTGGGGTGTCCGATCTCAGGTGATTGTCTGCTGCTAATATTGCGTCAACATTCATATTTTACTCCCACATATGACGGAAATCATCTCTGATTATAGGGCTAAGATAAATCATAGGTCGTCCATTAATTAAATCATTGAAAGGATCATTTAACATAAACATTACCATGTGATCATCAAAATCCATTTTATCTTTCATCGCCCGATCCTTTCAAGGTGCCTTCTTTTTTGCGCCTGGAAAGTTTCTCATAATTAATATCACTTATCATTTGCAAATTATACATTAATTCCGCAGCACACCGGGAAAGATACCAATATACATCTCCCAGCTCATGAGCCAAAGCAGCCCGCTTTTTTAAGGAGATAATTCCATTGTCATCTCTTAATATCTTTTTGACTTTATCAGCAAATTCTCCGCATTCTCCAGCCAGCCCTAAGGCGGTATAAAGTAATCCAGTTATATCCCCGGATAGGATTTGTTTTTTTTGGATAGGATCAACTTTAAATTGTAGTCCATCTTTGCCCGGATATATTGCTGTCTCTTTCACTTCTCTGTCACACTGATCCATTGTTTTTGGCAATTATTTATTCTCCTTATTAATTTTCAATTGTAAAACCATTTTTATTTCGCCATTTTAATTCTTCGTCCGCTTCTTTGCAGACACGTTTATTTGTTTCTGTATTTTCTGACCAATTTTCAGCCATCCATTTTAAATATCAATTTGGGAGGGCCGAAATATCTTTGCCTTTGTATTTGCCACAATGCATAATTGTCATTTTATTATCTCTTTTATTTCACATAAAATATAAAAAGCTAATTCTTGTTCTTTAGAACAAGGGCCAAAAAAAGTCTTCCCAAAACAATCCTCCATTGTCAGATATTTTTCATTATTTTCTATACATTTTACTAAACTGAGTCCTCCATATGTATTTCCAAACGGAGATTCTTTGATTTCATCAAAATGTTTATCATAATATTTATTCATGATTTTATCCTCGTCCACACAGCGGACACTGATCCGGCATTAATGAATGAAATTCATCTCTGCCCCGGTCAGCATCGGCCTTGAATTTTTTAAGTTCTTTTTGATTGCTTTCAATCCGTTCTGTTATTGCTAAAATAGCATTATATTTTTTGGTCTGTTTTGCTATATTATAATTCAAATCTGATAAATTTTTAAACTTTTCTTTTGCTTCGGGTCCGGGCAATTTTCCAAGTTCTGCTTTGTTCGCATTTATCTTGGAAACAAGGGATGCAATTTTATCAAATCGACTGTTTAATTTTTGCCTTTCACCCTGCAATTCCAATGATCGGGCAAGCCCTTCTTTTATTTTAAGCCCGGATAGTTTGCTGAGCTTATTCCGGGCATCGTTTATCCTATTAATACCGGCTTTAACCCGCCTTACAGCGTCGTCCTTAAGAGATCTTTTTTTATTAAGGGCCAAGGTAAGGTTTAATTTTTCCCTTGCCAAATCAAGCCAGGAATAGCGTTTCAGTTCATTCTTATTTAATTGGATTTTAATCAGTAACGCCCTAACGCTATTTCTTTTATTGGATAGGTTATTTCTCCTATTTTGTAAGGTTTCCAATATGACCAAATATTCATCGGCCTTATTTATCCAATCAAATTCTTTTTCTTCTTTCTTTTTTTCTGTTAATTCGTCTTCAGAAACAGTTAATTTGCTTCTTTTTCTTTTGACTTGTAATCCAATTTCTGTTTCGCTATTTTGCATTTTTTCAAGGTTGGCAATTTTGTTGATATACAGGGCCACTTTGCCGGATGTTTCAGAGAGAAGAAAAGGCGAATCCGGTTGCCGGTGAACATTGACATCCTTAATATTTAAAACTTTCTGGATATCTTCCGGCACTCCTTGCCCAAATGCTTTGTATAAATCCCCTTTGTCAAGCTGATATGTATTTGTTGATTTGGTTCTTTGCCGGATTACTTTATGCCCGTTAATTCCAATTTCAACAGAAGTGGGTTCTTTTCCCGACCACCAGGAAACAAATTCATCGCCGCTGGGCTTATTATTTATCACCCAATCCAAGGCTTTTATTACTGCTGATTTGCCGCAATCAGAATCACCAATAACAGCATTGACTCCGGGAGAAAATTTAATGGTGGTGTCTTTGTGGGATAGGAAATTTTTTATTTTTACATATTCAATTGGCATTGGTATCTCCGGAAAATGTTTTTATTTTTATTATAAAGCATGATCAAATTTTATTATCCTCTCTCTCCTCTAATTTCTTTATGTATGGGATAGCCTTATCAAGACATTCTCTTTTTGTCTGGGCTTCAAATGTTTCTGAATGTCTTTTATCACCAATCCCAATCCATACTTCTAATTCCCAATAATCCTTGCCGCCCGTAAACCCTTGCCATTCCGTTGTGTGGGAAAGCTCGAAATCAAGCCTTTCTGTATCGGTAATTTCGAGTTCTTTTACTCTATTCCGCCGTAATCCACCGAGGATTTCTACCAAATCTTCGCCAATGATATTAATTTGATAATTAATATTGATTTCATCTATATCACCAATATCCAATACCAAATTATCTTCCGTCCAATTGATAATATGAAGGTTATTAAATATTTCAATAACACGCTTTTCGGCTTGCATGAAAACAATGTTCTTTATTCTTATGGCTATTTGTTTGATAATTTCTTTTCTTTCTTCCTTGGTAATTGATATTTTGTTAACTGTTTTTATTTTATTAAACATTTTCTTCCTCCTTTCCTGAAATTATCCTTTTTTATTATAAAGCATAATCAAATTTTTTTATCTTGTTTCCGGCCTACCTGGGGAGTTTCGTTTTCTATTTTCATCTTTTCATCTTTGATTAATTTGCTAACACCTTTGACTAATTCGTTAATACTGCGCCAATCAATTTTATTTGTATCTATTTTGACAATTTTAGATGTTTTTTTATTTTCTGTTGGCCAATCTGGTCCAATCATATTGCTCCTTTCCTGAAAAAATTTTTAATCCGGTCAATCGCAATTAGTATAGGATTTTGGAATTGTTGTTTAAGAATAGGTAATTTAGATAGTAAAAATTCACCTGGATCGGCATTTACCCGCAATTGGATTCCTTCCAAAAGAGTCAACATAAAAGCTTCTAAATCTGGTCGTAATTCATTATTAGAGATATTTATGGTCACTTCTTTTTCTGATTCTATAGCCTTGATTTTGGCTTCAATAAAATGAAATTCTGCTCTGGCTAATTTCTTTTTTAAAGATAGGATCTTTTTTCTGCGTATAAAATAATTTATAATTTTCATAAAACTCCTTTGTCATGCAATAATGTTAAAAGAGCATCAAATTCGGTGAGATCTTTTTTGGCTTGGATGCTTAGGATTGTCCGTTTTGTTTCTTTTAACCGGATTAAATCCATTAATTCTCGCTCCCGTTTTCGAGTATTTCTTTTTATTATTGCTGGCAATTTATTCTCCCTTGAAATATTGCTGGCGTCTCCAATAAGCAATCAATACAGCGGCACATCTATCTGTCTTGATTCCACCCCTTGGCCCCACGAAATGATGCTTATATTCAGGAAATAATTGACAAGCGGCGGCGAG
>Ga0208769_1001524_pt1 | contig 10209 bp, 10 predicted proteins | sample AntAceMetag02UKC_FD_184768 | JGI IMG/M metagenome (GOLD analysis project Ga0208769, IMG submission 184768) | Saline lake microbial communities from Ace Lake, Antarctica- Antarctic Ace Lake Metagenome 02UKC (SPAdes) (version 2) | ecosystem: Environmental > Aquatic > Non-marine Saline and Alkaline... | reverse complement strand
AATGAGTTATATGAAAATCGGAAGTTCTTCTCTTTATTTTATTCCAGGGCAAGAGTACCTCTTAGAAAAATTTTCTCATCATCTTAAAAGTAAAGAAAGAGATGCGTTTGAATTATTAATAAATCACAAATTCTTAGTTGATTCTAAACAAGATCCTGCAATTAGGGTTGCATTAAGAGCAATAAAAGATTTTGCAATAGCTTTTAAAGAAGGTGAAGAAATTGTTTGGAGATATTTCACAGAAAAAACACCTGCTCCTAAATTGCCAGAACCAATTACTCAAAAACCAGAGCTTGTTAAAGAAGAATCTAAAAAAGTTATAAATCAAACTTTCGGAGAGGTGGAAGAGGAAAATTTCAAAAAAGAAGAAAATGACCAAAAAGAATTAAACATTTTTGAAAAAGAAAGACCACCTATTAAAAAATCTTTGAGAAAACCACCCCTTAAAAAATCTGTGAAAAAAACTTCTGCGTCTCAAAAGAAAAATGAAAAATTCTTTAACAAAGTAAAAGAATTTCTAGCTGAAAAATCAATAAGCATTTCCGACATTGAAGGATTTAGTAAAACAGACTTAATATTGAAAATTATTGACCAAGGTGTTGAAAAAATCTTGGTAGCATATAACAAAAGAAGGATAACTGAAGCTGATTTATTAAAAGCATACAAAAAATCTTTAGAATACGAACTCCAATATATCCTCTTAAGTTTAGGGGATCCTCCAAAAAAATTAGAGAATTTAATAAATGCTATAAGAAAATTGTCAGGAATGGATAAAATAGATTGATAAAAACCTTTAAAAAACAAATTTAGTTCTTCATATCATGGGAAAAATAAAATCAAAATTAATAAGAAGGTCTTCAAAAACATTTATTGAAAAAGGAATTAAATTTGGTGAAGATTTTGAGACAAATAAAAAAGTACTTGGAAATACAATGCCAAGTAAAAAATTAAGAAATCAAATGGCTGGATTCTTAACAAGAGAGAAAAAGCAACAGAAAAAGAACTAACCTCAAAACTTTTAAATTAACTAATTCTAGTATTTTTGTCTCTGTAGCTCAGGGTTTAGAGCGCTGCTCTCATGAGCATTTCGTAGAGATGCGAATCAGACCAAAAGCTTGCTTTTGAGTCATGCACTTGAATTTATTCAAGTGAAAATCCGAAATGCTGGGTAAGGCAGAGGTCGGGAGTTAAAATCTCCTCAGAGACATTTTAATCTTTTCAGCATATTCTTTTTTTTGATTTTGTTCATATTTCTTTGTGGGCCAAAAATTAGCCAACCCATCATCAAGCCATCTTGGAATTAAATGAAGGTGAAAATGAGGAACATCAATACCTACAACTGCAAGTGCTACATAATCAGCTTTCAAAGTTTCTTTGATTGCAACTATTAATTTTTTTGATTTTATCATCAAATGACTTAAAACATCATCTGGAACATCATAAAACCATTGATAATGTTCTTTAGGAATAACTAAAACATGACCATAATTAACAGGGTTTATATCGAGAAAAGCTAAAATTAATTCATCTTCATAAATCTTTTCAGCAGGAATTTCTCCTTTAACAATTTTACAAAATATGCAATCATCCATACCTAAAATAAACAAAAATACTTTAAAGATTTTTCTAAACTCTCAAACATATTTACAACTAACTAATAAAATAAAAATAAAAACAATCATCTATCTTCTCTTTTTCTTTTTAACAGGTTTTCTTTTAGTTGCTTTTTTCTTAACAGGCTTTTTCTTTTTAACTGCAACTAACTTTTTCTTCTTAGCTTCCAAAACTTTTAACTGCTTTTTAAGAGATTTCACCTTAATAGCAATTTGTTTTGGTGTTTTAGGTTGTCTTACCATGCTTCACCTCACTTTTAATTAATAATATTAAGAAACAATTGTTTAAAAATTCTTCGGTGGAAATTTTTCAGATATTTTTATTTCCCGACGATGAAAAAAGTTTATTTTACTAACTTTCCTGCATCTTCAAATTTTAGTTTTTCACTTATCAATTTCCTAAGAACTTCTTTTAATCCAGTAATTTTTACCCTAATTTGCTTAGTTGTGTCCCTATCTCTAATTGTAACATCTTTCTTTTTCAAACTCTTTTCATCAACTGTTATACAAAAGGGAGTTCCTATTTCATCATTTCTTGCATATCGTCTACCAATCGAACCGCTCTTATCATAAACAACATTCCATTCTTCTCCCAAATCTTTTAAAACTTCTTCAGCTATTTTTTCAAACTCAGGTCTTTTAACAATTGGAAAAATAGCAGCTTTTATTGGAGCAAGTTTTGGAGGAATTTTCAAAACAATATTACCTGTACTTTTATCTCCGCAATATGCTTTAGTCAACACTGCTAAAAAAATTCTTTCCATTCCAAAAGTTGGTTCAATTACTCTAGGAATAACTTTCTTTCCAAACTTCTCATCAAAAATTTCCATTTTTTCTTTACTTTCCTTTTGATGCTGCATCAAATCATATTGTCCTCGATTAGCATTTCCTGCAATCTCTTTACTTCCAAAAGGATATCCATAATCAACATCAAAAGTTGCAGAAGAATAATGGCTCAACTCTTCTTTTGTATGTTCTCGAATTTTAATTTCATCAAGACCTAAACTTCTAAACCAAATAATTTGTTCTGCTAACCAATAAGCATGCCACTCTCCTAATTTTCCTTTTTTCAAAACTTCCTCTATTGAAGTTTTTTTCAACTCTTCACTTCCTTTTTTCTGTGTTTCTTCATCTAAAAAATCAAACTTAACATTCAAATATTCTTTGTTCAACAAATCACATTTTTTTTCTTCAGGATTAATAAAAAATTCAAACTCTGCAATATGAAATTCCCTACACCTAAAAAGAAAATCTCTAGGTGCAATTTCATTTCTAAAACATCTTCCAATTTGTGCAATTCCAAAAGGTAATTGATTTCTCGAAGTCTGCTGAATTAATTTAAAATTCATAAACATGGCTTGTGCAGTTTCTCCTCTAAGATAAGCTGTATCACTATCAATTGTTCCTACCTTTGTCTCAAACATCAAATTAAACTTTCCCTGACTTTCATAATCTCCTCCACATGTACATTTAACCTTCCCTAATTCATTCTCATCAAGTTTTCCTGTCTTTCCACACTTTTTACACTTAACAAAAATGTCTGCAAAATTTTCTATGTGTCCAGAAGCTTTCCACGTTCTAGGGTGAGAAATTATACTCCCCTCCATTCCAACCATATTTTCTTTTTGATGAACAAAAAAATTCCACCATTCTTTTTTAATATTGTTAAGCAATTCAATTCCTAAAGGCCCAAAATCCCAAAATCCAGAAAACCCCCCATAAATATCACTTGATCGAAAAACAAATCCTTTTTTCTTGCAAAAATTAGCTAACTCTTCAACAGAGATTTTTGTTGGTAAAATTTCTTTTTTCATTTTTATGTTTTGCACAGATTCTTTTTTTAATCTTTCTTTTAGTTTTTTCTCAGCCTCTTCTCTTGTCTTGCCCAAATAACCTAAATCAATAGATTTTACTTTTCCTCCAATTCTTTTAGATTCTCTAAGATAAAAATAATCATTTCCATGTATTTTCTTCTTCACAATAAATACCATGAGTTAGGTACTACATATTAGTATTTAAATCTTTTTGTAGTAACTACAAAGCCTTTATTTCCTTATACACAAATAATAAGTAATAAAGAGGACTCAGGAAACAAAAGCTTTAATTAAGCAATTAGAAAGAAGAATTATTGTTTCTAAAAAGAGAGAAAATAATTAATAAGGTTATACAAAGTCAAAGCGGAGGGTGGGAGTCGAACCCACGAAAAGTCGGGCTGCAACCGACTGCAGTAACCACTGTGCCACCTCCGCAAATCAACCTTAAGCAAACTCAAGGGAATGCCCTTGACAGGATTCGAACCTGCGACCTACTGCTTAGAAGGCAGTCGCTCTATCCAGCTGAGCTACAAGGGCTCTATTATATACAAACTCAAGAAATAATTATATTTAAAAGCTTTCTATTTGACTTCAATCTCATCTAAATCATCAACTATTGAAACATTCTTAAATTCTTTTTTTGCTTGATTCAAAATAGATTTCATGTCTCTTTCATATCTTTGACTTATATGAATTAAAATCAATCTCTTAGATTTTGATTTTTTTGCTATTTCCCCTGTTTGCTTTGCAGTTAAATGAAAACGCTCTTTAGCAAATGATTTCATATCTTCTCCAAAACTAGATTCGCAAATTAATAAATCAGAATCTTTAACAAATGAAACTATTTTTTTATTCATTCCAGTATCTAAAACAAAAGAAATCTTTTTTCCTTTTTCAACATATGTCAAATTCTTAGATTTGTATTTTTTTCCTTTATAAGAGATATCTTTTCCTTGTTTTAATCTAGAAATTAAAGGTCCTGAAGGGATTTTTGATTTAGATAATTTTTTCTTATCTATTCTTAATTTATCTTTAATAACAAAATTATATGCATTACAAGGAACCCCATGAGTCATTGAACTTGCTTCTAAATAAAAATCATTTGTTTCAAAAAACTTTCCTGAAATTTCTTTAATTTGTACTTTAAATTTTCTTTCAACATTTGCTAAATCTAAAAAATCTCCAAGAAATTTCTTTATTCCTTTAGGTCCATAAATATAAAGAGTTTTATTATATTCGCTAAGATTCAATGTGCTAAGCAACCCAGGCAAACCAAAAACATGGTCTCCATGCTTATGAGTTAATAAAATTTTTGTGGTCTTACAAAGATTTATTCTTGCTTTTCTAAATTGTCTTTGAGTTCCTTCTCCACAATCTATCAAAATATGTTCTCCTTGATAATCTAATAAAATTGCTGTGTGGTTTCTTTTAGCAGTAGGAATTGCTCCTGCTGTTCCTAAAAAAGTTAATTTAATTTTATTTCCCATATATAAAAATAGAAAAACTAATTTATATAACTTACCAAAGTTTCCACTACCTTTAAGCTACTAAGAATTCTACCTAGCGAAAATTAACAGGCACAACGCTTATTCTTTTTTTAATGCAGTTGAAGCAGGAGATATAAAAATAATTGTGTCTCCTCGCAAAAATGTTAATCCAAGATTTCTTTTTACTTCATTGTCTTGCATTTCTTTGATGTTATCTAACACCAAATTTATGTGGATATCAAAAGCTAACAATGTTCCCACAAATTGCTTGTCTCCTTTCAAATGCACTAATACTTCTTTACCTTTTGAACTATTTAACAAATCCAAAGGTCTTTCAATTCCATTAACCATAAATTGATTATTACAAATTTGTTTTTAAAGTTTTCCGTGTAGTTTTAAATAACCGAAGAGTTTTTAAAGAAAAAACAAAATTAATTAGTATGGTAACAAAAAAAGGGAAAAAGATTTCAGGTGGGAAATATATTAAAAGTAGAAAGAAAAAATCCTACGAAAGAACAGGACAAAAGAGAATTGTAAAGCTTGGAGAAGAGAAAAGAAAATCAAAAAGAGCTAGAGGTGGAAACAAAAAGAATTTTATGCTTAAAGGAAAATTTGTAAACATAAAAACAAAAGATAAAAACAGAAAAGTTGAAATAAAAAACGTTATTGAAACTCCCTCAAATAGATTCTTAGCTAGACAAAATATTCTTACAAAAGGAACAATTGTTGAAACAGAACTTGGAAAAGTAAAAATAACAAATCGTCCTTCTCAAGAAGGCATGATTAATGGAATTTTAGTAGAATAAATTTCTTATATCCCAATTCTCAAAATATTTATAAAAAATGATAAATCAATAAGAATGCCTAATTAAAGTATATTATTTAATATACAAATCTTTAAAAATTTTTCATAATTCATATTTACATGGAACGTAAAGGATATAAATATGTAGGAAGAATAACAAGTGTGGAGGGAAATAAAGCTGCAGGACAGACAAAAATAGGATTTTCACCAGAAAATGAGAATCTATCTGGATTTCATATAAACATAAATTACTTTTTTGGGCGTGGTGATTCTCAATTAACAATAGAAAATTACCTAGAAAGCAGATTATATAAAGCAAAAGGTATGAGAAATGCAAACTTTACTGGATTTAAAGCAGAAGTCCATTTAGCTACTCAAATTACTCCTGAAAAAGCAAGTTACAGTGGTGAAGGATTAATCAAAGTTCTAGAAGAATAAAAATAGATTCTTGAATTAAAAATGCATTTCTAATTGAGTGATTATTTTTTTCTATGCAATTTCCATCAGAGGCAATTTAAGAAATAGCCATTCAGTACAACCACGATGCGTATGTGTAATCGCATTTTTACCACTTTTTCTGACTACAAAAACCAAAAGCTTTTTAAAGCCAAAAGCTTTTTAAACCTTTGTATTAAACTTTAAAATAGCAAAAATTCTAAAATGAGTTTTATAAAAAAATGTCCTGAATGTGGTAGTATTAATATTACTTATGATTCCCATTTAGGTGAAGTAATTTGTAATGATTGCGGATTGGTAATTGAAGAGAAAATGGTAGATAATGGTATTGATCTTCAAGGAAAATTTGATAAAGGTGAAAAAAAAGGGAGGGGAGGAGCACCAATAAGTATGCAAAAATTTGATAAAGGTTTAACTACAAATGTTGGTGAAATTTCTGACATCTACAAATTAGACCCAAAACAAACAAGAAAATTTTTAAGATTAAAAAAATGGCAAGAAAGAGTTTCAACTTCTATTGAAAGAAATCTAAGACTTGCGATGGCAGAATTAAGGGTTATTGCTTCATATCTTAATCTTCCAAATGTTGTTAAAGATGAAGCTTCAAGAATTTATAATTATGTTCTACAAAGAGGTCTTGTGCGTGGAAGAAGTATGGAATCTGTAATCGCTGCTTGTCTTTATGCTGCATGCAGATCATACAATATCCCAAGAACATTAGATGAAATGGCAACAGCTTCTGATGTTGAAAGAAAAGAAATTGGAAGAACTTATAGATTTATTATAAGAAAATTAGGAATCAGGGTTAAACAAAGTTCTCCAAAAGATTATATCTCAAGATTCTCCTCTGTATTAAAATTATCACCTAAAACACAAAATAATGCATTAAAAGTATTACAGCAAGCAGAAGACGTTGAGTTAACTTCTGGTCGTGGTCCAGCAGGAATTGCTGCTGCAGCCTTATATGTAGCTGCCCTAATAAATGATGAAAAAAAGACTCAAAGAGAAGTGGCAGATATTGCAGGTATAACAGAAGTAACAATTAGAAACAGATATAAAGAATTAATAGAAAAACTTAATCTTGAAGAAAAAATCAAACAAAAAGAAAAAGAAACCCATAAAAAGAAATAATTAGTTCCAAAAATCTATTTTTATATTCATTCTATCTCTTATCTTTAAATTATCTTTTAAATCTTTTTTATGAAGCAAAGAATTACGTGCTATAAAAAATATAAGATAACAAAATACAGCTGAAAATACAATTGATCCTATTGAAAATATATTAGTAAATATAAAGGCTTGAAAAATAAAGAGTAAAACTGCTAAAATTGCTATACTAATTATGTAATAAGAGATGTCCTCTTCATCCATCAAATCCAAAAAATTTATTTTCTTTTAAAGGTGCATCTTACCTTAAAAGTTATGACAAAAGCACAGAAACATTTAAGAACCAAAAAATGCGGAGTAAAGGATTCGAACCTTTGTAGGCACTAAGCCAATAGGACCTAAACCTATCCCGTTTGACCACTCCGGCAACTCCGCAATTCAGAGGTGTGGGAAAACTAGTTTGACCCGAACATATTCGCGAGCCAACCTTATCGCCCTTGATGTGAACGAGTGTGTGAGTTCTCCGGCAACTCCGCAAAATTATCACAAATCGACAATATAAAAAGCTTTAGAATTAATATTTTAGTATTCTCCACCAGCCCCAGCACCACCAAAATCTCCTCCTCCAAAACTTGCCAATTCAGGTTTCCAAATCATATATGTAGGATTTTTATTATCTGACAGATTTACAGTAGAATAATCAAAAATATGTCCTGTTCCAGACATTTTCCAACCAAATACTCTTGCTATAGGGGGTTCAGGATCCCAACCAACAAAAATAACACTATGCCCTTGCCTACTATCATAAGCATAGGAAATTAAATCCCCCCTATAAAGAATATCTAATTTGTCTTGCCCACTTTTTCCAAGAATATCACAACCTTCATTAACTGCAAATGCAGGATAAGGAACGCCAGCATCCATTTCTTTTTGAGTTGGAGCAGATTCTGTTTCAATTGTTGTCCCAAAAACATTATATTCTGTTCCAATTCTATCTGAATAAATGCATGAAAGCTCAACCCCTGCAGAATCATAAACATATTTAGCAGGGTCAAAACAATTTGTAATGTTATTACTATCTACATCTAAATCTTTTGGAACAACTTGTCCTCTTAATTTCTTTACTTGTTCAACAACTTTTGAACTAGGAATCTCAATTGCTTGAATATCAGGTGTAACCTCAGGAGGTTTAGGACAAGTTATGCCCCCAGGAATATTTAAATCTTCTATTGGTTCTAAATTACTTGAAATTTCTCCCTCAAGAATAACCTCCTCACATCTCCACAACCCTTTATGAACACACATTTTACCTAACGATAAATTTCTTAATCTAAATCCTATTGCAATACACTCTGCTTCATTACAAACATTAGTTCCTCCTTTTCTGTTTGGTAATTCTTTCCCACAATCATCACAACTTTTAGCATTTGAGATAACCAATCTTTCTTCTGTATCAAAATATTTTGAAAAATCAGTATTATCTCTTATATCCTTCCAACTTTCCCAACCCCATTTATTATTTAAAATTTCATTTAATTGCTCTTGTTCTTCAGTTGTTTCTCCACTTGAACTTGCTGAAAGAACAATTTCACTTCCATCTTCCATTAATCCTCCATTGTCTTTTAAAATCTCTTTTCCATCAATATAACTTTTACCTTTAAGTGATTCAATTATATCTGCATTTTTAGAAGCAACATTTTTTCCTTCATATCTTCCGCTTGTAACAATTGTTGTAGTTGCAGACATCCAAATAGATTTATCAGAATAAGGGGTCCATTTCCATTCATTTTCATATTTGTAGTATAAATTTGTTCCTAAAGTAATCTTTTGGAGGAAAGTTGGTTTAATAACAAATATTTCTTCTTCTCCTGTTTCTCCCTCCATCTCAACACATTTAGCACCATAGGGCGTATTCATACATTTTTTTGTACTTGGACAAGGAAATTCTTCCCATTCTAAATCTTTAGAACATTTCTTATAAGTATCATCATCTATACATACTCTTTCTCCGACTACTTCACAATCTTCTGTTTCTCCTTCATCAACACATTTAGCACCATAAGAAGTATCCATACATTTTTTTGTACTTGGACAAGGAAATTCTTCCCATTCTAAATCTTTAGAACATTTCTTATAAATTTCATTATTCACACATACTCTCTCTCCAACTCCCTCGCACTCTCCTGTTTCTTGACCTCCTTTATACCCCTCATACAATCCCCTAACAATCCCAGCATATGCATTTCCTCTTAAATACAACAAAGAAGCTTTTTGATTATTATAAAAAACCTTTTCAATAATTTCATTAATCAATTTTATTTTTTCTATATTTAATTTTTCATCTCCTATCTTTTCTATTTCACTGCTAAAACTTGCTTTACTCAAATACCCTCCTTCAGCTTCTAAGATGCTTTGATAGTTTGCATTAGTCACATTTAAAACATCTTCTTCAAGATTCTCAAAATCAATTGCTTTTTCCACACTTTTTGTATCTAACCAACATTTCAAATTACTATCTCCACAATAACCTACTTCTCTCCAACGAGAACCTTCTTGTCCAGCCATTGCATCATCTGTTCCTTCTCCTGGATTTCTTGTTGCACAAATTCTTATTATTCCCTCATTATAAATTGCAGGATTTGTCAAATCCTCTGCACCTGCTTGAATATTTGGATTTAATAAACTATACAAACTAGAAGTTCCTGAAATACAATCAGACTCTGTTTTAATATCTGTCTGGCTTGCTTGATTTTTTAAGTAACTATCTCCAACATAATTAGCAGCAAAATTAGTTGTCACCTCTTTAAACCCACACTCTTCTTGCCCATTAACCATAATGCACAATTCTTTGTAGCCTGAAGGCGCTGTAAAGTCTTTTGTTTCAGAAGCATATTCTCCTCTTGGAATATATCCTGTAGCAACATCTA
>Ga0208769_1001521_pt1 | contig 10216 bp, 17 predicted proteins | sample AntAceMetag02UKC_FD_184768 | JGI IMG/M metagenome (GOLD analysis project Ga0208769, IMG submission 184768) | Saline lake microbial communities from Ace Lake, Antarctica- Antarctic Ace Lake Metagenome 02UKC (SPAdes) (version 2) | ecosystem: Environmental > Aquatic > Non-marine Saline and Alkaline... | reverse complement strand
TTACAAGTTGGCATACTGCACCTCTCTTGTTGAAGAAATCAACAAGGTTACCCCCGATGTCTGTGTCCCTGTTGTTGAGAGCTCAACCCTACAGACTTTGGACTTATTCCAGAAGCCCTACTGCCGCGGTTCCAGCGGTTATCACAGCCCTTAAGAGTCTTACGCGCTGCACTGCGTGTCTTGAAGGACTCTACGAAAATCGAGTCACTGAATATTGCCCACCACTTTGTCATGTCGCACCTTTCTTACAGCGTTTTAGTAAGCATAATCCTGTACTTGATATGCCGCCGAAGTCCTCCTGTAAAACCTTAAGCTCCTCACTTTGAGTGTCAAAACACTATAGTTTCCACGCCAACCTTACCGGCGTGAAACCGCTCCGACAGTCTCCACGTGTACAAGTTTGCTCGACCAATCTTGATATTTAAAGGCGTCAACCGAGTCGCCGACCAAGTCCTCGCAGAGCGTCATCACCATTCCAGTTTTTGCAAGCACAACCTTACGAGTTTTGAACCCTTCCCAGAACACCGGTCTTAAGATCCGCACGTGCTTCGCGACGTGTCTTGAAACATTCGATTATGAAACCGCCTTTAATTTGCGCCCACCAGTGTTTTCTTGTACCACGTGTACGAGTTGACACGGCCAACCTTTCCTGTAGCAGAGTTCAGACGCGTCACCTGGGTGCAACCTATCTCCGCGAAGCGTCATCACTATTCCTGAAGCACAACCTTGAACCCCTTAGAGCCTCCCCAAAGTTCGAAAAGCATAAGATCCTCACGCGCCTCACTTCGGGTCTCGAAAGTATCAAGGATGCAGTTTTTTCGTACCAGCGCTTTCTCATACCACCTCCACAAATACAAGTCTGCTCGACCAACCCTGCTTGTTAAAAGCGTCGACCAAGTCACCTGGGTGCAACCTATCTCCGCGAAGCGTCATCTTGATCCCTGTTTCTGCAAGCACAACCTTAACTACCCTGTACTTGTACCAGAGATCAGCGTATTGCCCCCTAAGGTACTTAAGATCCTCACGTGCCCCGCTTCGGGTACTGAAACACTCAGCTATATGGTTTTCCCACATCTGAGCCCACCAGTGTTTTCTCATGCTCTCTTCTCCAATACTGGCCCAGCAGTTACCCGGACAGGTTCGCCGACTGCGCGGGAGTTCATCTGACCGCCAAAAATCCAACGCTCCTCGCCGGAGTCTGTGATTCTAAGCTGACGTAAAACACCGCCGCACTCGTCCAAGTCTTGTTCAGCTTCGGCGCGTGTGCGCCAGGCAACACACTCCTTGCCGTCATCGACCTCCCAGAAGATTGTCTTCTCGCTTTTCCGTTTCATTTTTCAATCTCCTTCAGCATCCCCTCTATGCTTACTGGCTATCCACAACAGCAACGCCCGAAGTTCGACTTGCTGTTGCAGAGCATCCGCCCAAGTGATGCTGTCCCGTCAGCAAACTGCCTCTCGAAAGTCTTTAGCCTATCGAGTAGTATCTGAGCTTCCTCGATCTTCTTGATTACAATTTTTAGGCTGCAATGTTCATAGTTATTTCCAATACTTCCAGAAGTTGGGTTCGTCAAACAGTTTCATGTACTCGTGCTTAGTCGCAGCTCCTAAGATCCAGATTCCAATACCGTACTTGTTCCAGACCGGGAACTTCTTCCGCTGCGCCGGTGTGAAGTGATAGCTCACCGGGTTCTTGACTTCGATCCACTTGCCGCCATAGTTCGGGTGGCCTGCGAACAGGTCAGGTATGCCTGACAGAAGAGCTGACGCGTGCATTATCTCCACGTGCCAGCCCTTCTGTCGAAGCATTTGTATAATTGCCTGTTGGATGTGCCACTCCGGACCATGTTTTTCTTTTGACCTGTAGCCTTTCATTTAGCACTCTTTAGGTTTTCAAGGGTAGGTTTTCACACATCAACCGGGTAACAGGAATCGACCACTCCCCCGAGCCCAGAAACTCAAGAGCCCGCATTCGCCGCGCGCTATGCGTCTCATATATGCTGGGCTCAAACGGGAGCACTGCATTAATGAACATCTGCAAGTCCGTTGCCGTCCGGCAACCATGCTCAAGAGCGGCCAGCTTGCATACCAGATCCCACTGTTTTGCAGCCAGTGCTTCGGCCGCTCTCATTGTGTAATAGTCACTCGGCGCTGTCTCGATCAGTAGAAGTGTCATCTTGTCGAAGGGGAACTTCAACCACTTGCGCAACATTGCTTGTCTCTGTCTCGTCATGTTTCTGGCCTCTCTGTAACAGTTGTCGGAGTGTCTGAACCATCTGCGATTGCGTGTCCGCAAACATCGCAACCGCTGCCTCGAGTAACGCTATCCGGCTTGTTATGTTCCGAAATGCGTCTAATGCTTTTTGCCCGTTTTCGTCTTCTTGCCTGTGCGGAGATTCTTGCCTGTCCGAAGATTCTTGCCCGTTCCCGTATTGCTGCAACATATGCCTCCTCCAATGCTTTTGGTGGCTTGTATCTCATCTCAAATGATCTAAGCTGTATCCCAGCATGCAGCGCAAGTGCTTCCTCAAGCACTGCTATTCGGTTTCGTAGCGCCACGGTACTCTCGATAGCCCGTTGTCCATGCTCGTTTTGCCTCAACACATGCCACCTCCAACGCTACTTGTTCCTGCATTTTCTTCAGGCCCATCCTTTCGTAGTACGCCCAAGTCTTAGGCTCCACGAGATCATAGGCCACTTGAACTTCCTTGAAGACGACTTGCATCTTTTTGTAGAACTTAAGAGCGCGCCGTAGCTCCTGGTACTTCGTCTTATCGTCGGTCAGCGGTTTCTTCTTGGCTACTTTGGCCATCTTCATGTAGGGAAGAAGGTATTCCCACTGAATCCGACACGCCTCCCGCAGTTCGTCTGACTTCATTTGTTACCTCCGCCAGCAAATCTCTTCGTGACTTGCGACTGACATTTTGGATCTTATAGACCGCCCCAAGGCGGCGCAGTTCTCGTGAGCTAATCTCTGCCAGTTTTTTGTTCTTCTGCAGCCATGCTCGTAGCGCGTCAACATCATCATCACCGATGGCTGCCTGCGCACCTGCTTTGTCGGGCGACCGCTCCCATAGTTGCTGAAACTCTGGCGTAGCAAGAATATACGCGATCTTACGAACACGCAGGACTTTGAGTTTGTAGTCCCTAACAATCTCGATTAACATAGTTGTTTCCCCAGCACGCCAGTGCGAGCTCCTGCACATTCGGATTCAAAAGCAATGATGCCAACAATACCTTGAAGCTGCACTTGGGCAGCTTAGGATCTGCATGTTTGCGTGCGACCTTAATCAAATCATCAATGAATTGATAGCAAGCTACATTGAGATCAGCTGCCTCAACTTCTGGATCGAATACTTTAAAATCGATAGACGGAAGTAGCCAGTGCTCGTAGCCGTTCGCCGTTAACTTGTAGCCGTGCTCCTCGAGTATGTTCATCGCCACAGCCGAACTATTAGCAAGATCGCGCCAAAAAGATACAGCCACGCACCAATAATATACAATCTCTCTATTTGTCTGCCCATGTGTTCATGTCCTCCATCCATGTCATGCCAATCAATGGAATTAGTGGCTTGTAGTGTTCGATACACTCAGCCACAATGACCTTAAGATCATCAACGACCTCGCCGTTGTGGACTACCATGATCTCGTCGTGCTGGTTGAGCGGAGCAACAACCCACTCAGCAAGCCCTCTTGGTTGAAGCTCCCAGATGCGCGCTTGCAAGTCTTTCGTTATCGTCGCGCCTGTACTCTGCACGCGATGATTGCCCGCAGCACGCATACTTGCTGCTTGTATGCCGAAGGCCGCTCCGAATAACGCACTACGACAAGCGCCGCTTGCTGTCTGCTGCCGATCACTCCGAACAACTTTGATCTTAAGTTTCGTCCAAGTTGACGGTGGATCTTCAGCGAGATCGAATAACTCTTTGCATATCCTGTTCTCAAGAGTGAAGTACCGACGGAATCCGAGCATGGATTCTACAAACTCTGCGGGATCATGCCACTCAACTGCTGTGCCCAGGCCGCCAGGTTGTCTCATGGAGCAGAAGGCGTCGTAGATTTTCTTCTGGGCCCTGGCAATGCCTGGATACCTGACATTAATGAACTGATGAAACGCGTTCTCTGCAACCTCTTCGGTTACTCCGAGTTTCTTTTGCAACGTGTATGCTGTGCCATGATAGATCATAGCAAACACACCCATCTTGCCTCGAACGTACCAGTCTGGCTCCTTACCCTCACTTGCCAATACTTGATCGTAAGACCAGCCAGACAGGGCTTGACCGAACAAGCCGTGGATCTTTTTCCCTGATGTCAAGTCACGGCGTAGGTCTGGATCATCGTACAAAGCTTCAGCGATCCCTACCTCGAAGGAATCGAAGTCACCCCCTGACAGACCTTCTCCCTCGCTCTTAAGCGGGAAGCATGCCCGGATCTCTTTCGTTCGCTTGATCCCTTGAGCATTAAGGTCTCCGCCAGAGCCTGACATGCGCCCACTACGAGCACCAAGAGGATCAAAAGATGCATGAAACCTGCCCGCAACAATGAGCTTATCATAAATCTCAACCTCCTTTACCGCGCGGCGCGCGTCAGATACCGCAGTAGCGCGCTCAACGATCGGATGATCATCCCAGGTCTTAAGTTCTTCGAGTATGCTCTTGTCTGTTGAAGTTATCATCTTACGCTCAAACTCGTTCAGCACCTCATAGAACCAGCGTCTAACAGCTCTATGGTCACGGGGCGCGCTCTTGGCGACTATGCGAGCCTTCTCCCGCAACTCAGCAAGCCGAACAGCGTTAACAGCGAAGCCTTTCCACCGTACAGCGCCAATCATACACGCTAACTCTGAGTCCATGTCGCCGGCCTTTGGACTGCCGAAGTGCTTGTGTAGTGCACGTGTGTACTCAACATCCTTTATAGCGTACTCGATTGCTAACCTACTGTACGCCCAATGCGAAATGTGTCTCGCGATTACGTCAGGCCAAGACCCTTTCCAGTTCTCTTCAGTGCCAATAGCGAGTGCGAATGGCGCGAAGCCTACCTCAACGGGGTTCAGCTTCAGCCCAATCTCCTCGAAACGCGTCACTTCTTTGATCCCGAGAGCATCAACAGCCAGAGCTTTAAGTGCTGAACTTGGCGAGAATCTAAGAGTGACATCTCTGAAGTCAGGATCGATTTTGTCTTCGACTTCGATGTATTCAACAGTCCACCGTCGCCCGCCGCTTTTAGTAAAGTAGACGTCCTTGAGCTTAATCCTTGCCGTAAGCTCATTTGCAAGCGGTTGCGCGAGCGCGGTAGGCACGCGTCTGATCGTGATGGGCGCGCGCTGCATTGTATCTTGATAAGGTCCGCGTCGCGCGTGAAGCATAAGATCACAAGCAGCCTGTGGCCGCAGACACGGACCCGAACGAGCTTCGCGTTCCGCGATAGCGTACTCGCTGATGATCGGGATCTCACGTGGGTCCAGCAGCGATAATGTCGTGTACTGCTGGCATACGTGGAACCAGTCAAACGCCAGGTTGAAGCCGCAAATCTCAGTCTCAAGAAGGGCTTCGTAGAGTTCGAGCGTTTTGCCGACCGGCTCGTCCCAGACGTTATGCAAGTTGATCGGGCCACCGTCTTCAGCCCACTGATACAGCACGATTGGTCCGTGGAACCCACAAGTTTCCGTGTCGAAGTATATCATTCAAGTTTCCTTAGCATTAGCTGATCTTCGACTTGCTGCACAACCTCATACTTTAGCTTGCGCACTGAAGAAAGCCACTCGTCAATAGCTGTCGAAGCCAGCTCCGTGCAGCCCGGAAAATAGTCATCCAGAAACAGGATGCCGTGGTGTTCGAGACACTCATCAGCATACTCGAGCGAATCCATTGTTGGCTGATAATGATCGACGTCGATGATCATGAAGGCAAACTTAAGATCATAGTCGAAGCAGCTTGGGATGAAGCCTGGATGCAGCGTGTAATCGCTTAGTGTTGCTGGAAGCCCTTTCCGAAACGCCTCGACACCGCCGACGTCGAACTTGCCCTTAGGATACCGATCACCATCAAGCGGCCCTGGCTCGGCCATGCCGCAGAAGCTATCGAAAGCGTGACAATGCCTATCTGACATCTGAACAAGCCGAGCAAATGTCCGTCCCCGTAGTACGCCGATTTCCGCGATATCGCCTTCAGGCATCAGCGATAGCGCTTTCTCGATATCGGATGTTAGGATGTCACCATTCATGTCAGTCGTCCTTGTGCAAACTCGAAAAATTTAGGCACAATCTCGAAGCCTATACACTCGCGCCCCATCCTCTCGCAGGCCACGGCAGTTTGTCCTGATCCTAAGAACGGGTCCAGTACAGTATCACCGATTTCACTACCGTACTTGAGCAGCTTAAGAACAAGAGTCATCGGCAGCTTCGTGGGCGGGCAATCGACACCTGTCCAAGACTCCCGCTTAATTTCCCACACATCAGACACATCGTGATAGTGTTCCTTGTCGTCCTCGATCTGTCGATAGAAGTTGAACTTGTCCTGTTTCGCCAGAAATAAAATGTGATAGTGACTCGTGACAAATCTGCGCGTCGTGAAGACGCCGAAGTTATACTTCCAGATGATGTGGTTCGCAACAACAAAACCGCAATGGCGCGCTGCCGTCAGCAAATACTCAAGGTTAGACCAGCCGGAGACAACGAACGCTGTGCCTGTAGGCTTTAGCACACGGTGAGCCTGCCAAAGCCACTTTCGAGAAAACTTGTAGTAGTCCGGTGGCGCTTCCTTGTAGCCGGGCAACACTGTCTTACGGTTATACGATCCCTCGTTGAAGTTGATCCCGAAAGGCGGATCTGTTAGCACAAGATCCACGCAGCTATCCGGCAGTGCTAACATACCCTCGATACAGTCACTGTTTGTTATCATATTAGCTCCTATCGATGTTACTAAGATAATTCTCGACCCGGCGTGGTGAAAAGTGTCTCGAACAACCTTTGGCGAGTTGAAGATTGCTATGTTTCGCCGGATAGCTTCTTTAAGCTCCGCTCGCGAGCCTTAGCTGCTTTGGTAGCCCGGCACCGTGCAAACAGCGTTTCAGGATCTCAAGGTCGCCCTCAAGCCACGCCGAGTCATCGCAGGCGCCGTCCAGCAGCGCAGTATTCATGTGCGGACAAATGACTGTGAAGCCAAGCCGCCATAGCTCTTTCGCCACCCGGCGAGCCTCCTGAATGTTTTGATAGATGCCGTCAACTATTTCCGATCTGTACGGCCCGACAACATAGACTACGATCTTACGCAACATTGTTTCCTCCTATTTAGCCGCGCTGAATGTTTTTCCTTCGATAGAAGATTCGACAGTACCACGGCATTGAGCGCAGCAACATTTGCCAGCCGAGATCCATAATTTGATCGTACTTAGAATCTTCTTGAGAAGTATAGAACAAACCTGCGGTTGTCTCAAAGACATATGTCTTTGTCCTGACTCAAAGCTTACCGCGATGGAAGCCTGTGTCCTTCTCATACCAAAAATTGCCTCTTGGTACGCCCATCTCAAGAGTCAATCTCTCATTCGGTCCGATTTGGAACCGCTTAACGGCGAGTGAGTACATCATCAGGGTCCTTGTATGAAACTGCAGTTTCGGGTCTGGTCCACTTGAGTTCTTCAGGCATCCCAAGCATATTGATTTCATCATCAATGAAGTGCAAGAAATCCTCATCGTCGAACGACTGACGCTTCTCGATGATCTCAAGCATGCGCATACGGTGGCCGTTGTTGATCCGTATGAAGTTTTCGATATCATCATAGATGTCATCATCTGCGATGAGACCGGTGACCCAAGCCAGCAGCCGCGTGTGAAGCCCATTGCCAAGTGTGCGACGCAGGAAGTCCTGCATCGCATGGGTCTCAGGGACTGTTCGCTTGCACTTCTTGCTTGGATTCTTGTTAAGCGGCTTCACGCTGATCTTATGACCCTTGTCCTTAGCCGTCAGAAGTGTACGCACACTCTGAAATAGGTCGCCGTCTGTTGCTCCCTGGCACTTAAGCTCGTAAAGGTTCCTGATCTCTGTCTGCGTGATCTGCTTGCTACCTGCGGCCTCTTGAACTTCAACAGGCAGCTTCATCAAAACGATTCGGACATTAACCCAACCGCCGGACTGGTTCAGCTTTATCGCGATCTCGTCGCGACTGAGTCCGAGCTCCTTAAGGCGAACAACAGCTGTAGCCTCTTGAAGAATATCCAGGTTCTTGCGCTCAATATTCTCTTGGAGGTTAAGCGCTTTAGCATCAGCCAAAGATAGTTGCGCCTTGTACACTGCCGGAACCTCAGTCATACCGATCATGCTGGCAGCTATTGTCCGACGGTAGCCTGCGACAAGCAAACTACCTTTGCCCCGCGCATCGATCTCAGGCGGAATATCTGTAACGAGCACCGGCTGCAGTAGCCCATGCTCACGGATAGATGCCATAAGACTCGCTACTGTTATCTGAGGAATTACCCCTCGACAGTTGAACTCTTCATCGATGAGGATGTCCTCGATTTTAATCATGCCATCCTTCAGGTCCATTGGTTACTCCTCTCTTGCGGTCCTGGTTTGCATCGCTTCGACTTCTTCACCGGTGAACCGGGCCTCAAGATCCTTGATAAGCACAACAGCAAGTTTTTCAGGCTGCATGTGCAAGCTATTGCCATTTGTGTTTCGGGCTCGCCAGTCGCGCTCGTAGCGCAACTGTTCTGTCAGACTCCCGATAACCGCCGAGGCAATCGCTCCGCTGCTCTTCGCGAGTACATGCCGAGCCTGACCGAGTGGGGTCTTAGGATCAGGGTCCGAGCTGTCATTCCAGCTTCTGCTTCCGAGTTCAGTCCAGCCGCCAAGCAACTGGTCAGTTACATCTCTGATCATATCATCTTGGCAAGCCAACTCATCCGCAATTTCTCGCTTCTCGGCGGTCGACATCTCGCACAGCATATCGTGCACGTTGATGACGATTCTACCATCTATAAGTTTCATCTTGTTATCCCCGTTCTTATGATCCGGTAGTTTCCGGACAAGCTGGTCACCGGAGACATCGTTATGATCCACTGCGAAAGTTTTAAGATCCAACGATCTACCTCTTCGGTGTTGTCCTGTCCGAAGTACTTGTCGTCGATCAGTGTTAGCCAACTATGCAGTGGAAACTCGTGGCACTCAGTTTTTATTCCGTCGGAGTAGACAACGAGCGCCTTTCTGCGAAGAACTTGTGACCTGTCTTTGTTTTCAGACACTTGATTTCCCTCCCGTCGAACATCCGGACATGTGAGTGTCCCGTCGTTGTGGCCTTCTCGATTAGGCTATGGAACACGGCGTGCAGCTGCTTCTTAAGCAGTGTCACGTACTGCGAAAGCTTATGCTTCTTACCATCCCAGACGAAACCTTCGGTTACTACGATATCGCCTGGAACTGTGACAGGGAAGCCCCTCTCAAGAATGTAGCGAACTCCCGAACTTACGATGATCTCTTTGGCAATCGTTTTTGTAATTCGCATGATAACCTTTCAGGCTGGAATCGAACACGGTACCAACCATTTTTCCGGGATGTCGAACAGCCTGATTAGCGTCTTAACTCGTATCCCGTCACAGATGAACTCGAAGATTCGCTTAAGCGAAGTCTTGATGTTAACCAGCCAGCTCTTAGGGATGTCGAAGGTCTCAAAGAAACACTCGATGTAGTCTTCGCCCGAAAGCGTATAGTCGAGTCCCTCTTCAAACAACTCAAGTATCGTGTGCAATCTCATGTCAATCTCCTTGGACGTTGATTTGGATCGGCGCCGAGGCGCTCGCTGCCATCAGACAGTTCTTCTAACATACGTGCTACTTTGATCTCACGACCTTCCTGTATAATAACATCGTCTCTGTGTATATGATACATATACATGAAAGAATATACCGTCAAACGCGAAGCGATCGAGGATTTCTTTGAGGGTTTTCATGACGATCTCTTTTCAGAATGGACAGGTATTTTCCACGCTGGATCGAGTCCCAAGGCGTCGAACGTGTCAAAGTGCGCCAGTGAATACTCAAGCACATATCTTAGGCTTAGGGTTTCGCCGTGCCGATTGACTACGACCCAGTCCTCAGGTATCTCGAGCACCTGCATTGCGCAGGTAACTATAGCACTGTCGCTGATGCGGCCATAACGCTCTCCTCTCAGTACATCTATTAAGGTGGCAAAAGTTGTAGTCATATCTTCTCCAGGATCTCGCGA
>Ga0208769_1001513_pt1 | contig 10252 bp, 35 predicted proteins | sample AntAceMetag02UKC_FD_184768 | JGI IMG/M metagenome (GOLD analysis project Ga0208769, IMG submission 184768) | Saline lake microbial communities from Ace Lake, Antarctica- Antarctic Ace Lake Metagenome 02UKC (SPAdes) (version 2) | ecosystem: Environmental > Aquatic > Non-marine Saline and Alkaline... | reverse complement strand
AGAAAAAGAACAATTCAAATTCAAGAAATGATTTAAATTTGTTACATACATACAATACATACATACAATACATATATAATAATATATTAATATTTATATATAATATAAGGTTATTTTGCGAAAAACCACACCCTATAAATTGAAAGCATACATACAATACATTAGTACAATACAAACATACAATACAAAGATACAATAAGGAGAATTTAAAATGAAAATAATAAAGTGTGATAGGTGCGGGAACGAAACAAAAGAATGGAGAATGATTAATAGTTATTCTTTTAAGAATAAAGAAGGGTTTGATTTATGTGAAAGTTGTTTTAAAGAGTTTGTTGTGTATATGGATAAATTTAAGCTTATTGATTTAAAGAAAGATTTTATAGATTAGTATATTTCAAAGAATAAGGCTCTAGTAAGCTTTTTAAGGCTATGAATATTTTAAGTATGTATTATGTAATAAGTTTAAAATAGTCCTTTAGAACGCTTATAAGAATCTATTAAGTATAAACTAAAACAATAATATTAAGAGAACAATAAAGCAAACTCTATTTAACCCTTTATAAAGGACACAATGATTAATATACACATTCCTATACTAATATGGTAAGTCTATATTTTATGTTCGCATACATTTATAAAGGGGTTCTCACATAACAAGCTATAAGAAAAACAAAGTCAATCATTCAAAGACTTAAAAAAGAATGGGAGAAAAGGTTTAAAATGAAACTAATAAGAGAAGTAAGAGAAAAGTACATTATACATAATGTAGATGATACTTTAAAATATCTTAAAGAGTTTAAAAAAGAGGATAGGGAGTTTTTTATAGTTTTGGGTTTAGACACAGAGAACAAAGTCCTTTATAGAGAAGTAGTAAGTATCGGCACATTAAACGCTTCTTTGGTTCATCCTAGAGAAGTTTTTAAAGGTGCAATTCTTAAAAGTGCAAATAGTATAATTCTTGCACATAATCACCCATCCGGAAGTTTAAAACCTAGTAGTGAGGATTTAGGCGTACATAAAGAGCTAATAAAATGCGGGGAGATTTTAAAAATAAATATATTAGATTGCCTTATTATTTCTCCAAAAGGAATAAATAGTTTTAAAGAGGAGGTGTTATAAATGGAAGATGATTATTTAATAGGGAATGTATGGCGTTTTGTTTTTTATGTTAATGGTGAACAAGAAAACGCAGTTTCGGGATATTTTGGAGATGAAAGTATAAAGCAAATACTAGAAGAGAATAATATGCAAGATGCAAAACAAGAGGAAAACTAAAGTCAATCATTCAAAGACTTAAAAAAGAATGGGAGTATTAAAATGAAAAAAATAAGTAAGATCATTATAAAACAAGAAATTGATGGAAATAGAGATTTAGACTATTTAGGTATATTTAGCGATAGCAAAGGAAAGTATCCTATAGATAATGGTAAAGGAAAGTATCCTATAGATAATGGTAAAGGAAAGTATCCTATAGATAATGGTAAAGGAAAGTATGGGATTGCTCATTATCAAGTTTATTTTAATGCTAATAATGTAGTAAACATGAAACAAGCAGAAGAAAACTATAAAAGGGTTATGCAGTTTGCAAAAGGAGAGATTCCTATGTTGTGTATTAAGGCTGTGGCTGAACTAAATACTTCTCTTAATGGTAAGGAATGGCTTATAAATCATCTTTCTAGTGGCGGTTTATATGGTGTTGAGGGAGATATACCAAAAGAAGATTTAGAAGATATAGGAAAAGAGCAACTAGACTATTTAAAAGAAGTTCTTAGAGAAGTTGGTTTTTCAGAAGAGGAAATAAACGAAGTAGAAGTACAACGAGAGGAGGCAGTTTAAATGGAATGTTCAAAATGTAAAAAAGAAATGACTCAAGACATTATTAATAAAAATTGGTATTGTGACAACTGCAAAGCTAAGATTATTTTTTTAAAGAAAAACTAAAAGTTTAAATAAGTCCTTCATTCTGGACTTAAAAAAGAATGGGAGAAAAGGTTTAAAATGGAAAATAATATATTAATGTTTGAGGGTGCAGGTTGTGTTGATTGTAATAAAGTAGGGAATTGCAGAATACGAACAAGAATAGAGAATAATAAAGGGAGAGTTATTTATTTTGAAGCAACAAGCTTAAAGAAGAATATGGAGTTTATAGGTTTTGTTTCACATTGTTTTGATGTTAAAGACCAACAAACAAACCATACTAAAGACTTAAAGCATATAGAGAAATTAAGGTTTGTGTATAGTAATGAAGGAATACTAAAATTTATCAATGAAAATCTAGATTGTTCCTTTAATAAGATTAAAGTAAGGAATGAAGGTTTAAGGGTACACGATACAGAAAAGCCATTGTGTTATTCTGGAGAGGTGGCTTAAAATGGGAGATGATTTTATAGTTCCCTATATGGTATTACATAGATGCGATTTAGAATTTATGGATACAGAAGAAAATAAGATAAGCGAGAAGGTCACAGACGAACAAATGGAAAATATTGCCCTAGAGATAGGAAAACAATTGGCTCAAGATTGGAACGAGTTAATAAGTGATATAAGAGTATGGCATCCAGAATTATTTAAAGGGGTGGAATAAATGGACATAAGTGTAGGGTTTGCTTAGAAATTAATAATAAAAAAGTAGGATTGAGTGAGTTTATTAGAATGAAACTTCAAGACCCCCTTTGTGATACTTGCATTAAAGCACTATATAAAATAGGTTTAGCTAGATTTAGCGATACAACCTTAGAATGTGTAGAACAGAATAAAAAATGGTTAAAAATGAGAGAACTAATTTTAAATAATAAGGAGTTGGTTTAAATGTATAAAGTAGAACAGCTTAAAGACACAGAGAACCATAAGAAAGGAGAGAAGTATATTTTAAGCGACTGGCATACAGAAACTTTTCTTAAAGATAAAGAGTATAGAATTTTAAAGTATGAAGGCAAAGAGCATAATTCAAATTATATGATAAAGAAGAAAATAAAAAATGCAGAACAATTAATAAAAACAATACATGGGAGAATAAAAAATTATAAACAAGATTTGAAAGAGGTAGGAAAATGAGAACCATACATAAAGAGATTAAATTGTATCGTTTTAATGAGTTAAGGAAGGATAGAACATGGCGTAGTTTTGTATTGGTTAATGTGCTTGAGAAGTTAAGAAGAGATAAGAAATTGCTTGAAAATGTAGCATTAAATCATTTCGAGTTTACAGAAAATGGAAGAATATACAATTACGGAGAGGATTTAAAATGGGACATAATGTAGATTTAGGCTTTTTTGGACTGTGTGCGATACGTTGTAAAAAATGTGGGAAAGATTTAGATTTAAGTGAGGTTGATATTGATTGCGATATTAATACTCATAACCCTATGTGTTTTGAATTAAACATGCAATGTTATGAATGTGATGAAGAGAATGAGATTAAGTTTAGGATAATAGAAGAAAAATAAAGGTGAATAAAATGACATATGACGATAGGATACAAATAAGGATAATGATCGGACAGGCTTCTAACTTAGCACAGAACGAGATACTAAAACAGTATGTCTATTATTTATCCCTTACAGAAGATAAACGAAAAGAGTATTTTAAAGACGAAACTAGAAAGTATTATGCTTGGCTCAAAGAGTTACATGAAGAAATTAATACCTAGAGGTAAATCAATCGAAACATTTAAATACTAACTATTATCACATAACAAAATAAGATGAATATAAATGCGAATTGGTGGCGATAATAATAAAAGGGCTGTGGTCGCTGAACGAAAATACCACAGACTCCAACGCAAGATTTATACTCTAAAATAAGGTATAAGATGATAAAAGGGTTTATCTCAAGTGCAATGTTCACCCTTCAACATATTAGAGCTAAAGAGAGTAACAGTATAAGTACAAGATTTATAATTTGGTTATGGGAGAAAGTACAAAGAAGAAAATTTGAGAATTGTAAGGATGCTATTAAACAGCATAGTTTATTTGATGAATATAAGAAGGTATAGAATGGCAAAAACAAAGAAACAAATGATTAAAGAAATTAAAGAGCAACAGGAAAGAATAGAAAGATATACAAAAGCAATCCATACATTTATGAATAAACATATATCTGGATACACCTTAATTGATTTAAAAGAAGTTATAGAGGATAACGAAATTGAATTATATGAGTTACAAGAACAATTAAGGGGGGCGTATGAATGGATATAAAGACATATTTCAAATTTATTTTTTTAGGATTGCTAAATTTAAGTCTAGGTTTTGCCCTGTATAGTTTTATAATACTTCAAAAAGACATTATAGGGATTTTAGGCGTACTAGGTACATTCCTTTGTATAAATCTAATGATTCCTATCACATAAGATAAACCTAACTTTCTTTAAATCTTTATAAATCCTAATTATTCAGTATACACTATACTATACTAGGAATGTTAATATACGTTTTTGCTCCCGAAACATATATATACTAGTTATCACATAACAAGTATATGAAAAACAAGTGCTTTATATCTTAAACATACCCTTGTGAAGTGCGCTCTGCTGGTGTTTTGGGACAGGCGATAAGGTATAAAGAAATTGTCTTTTATGATCCTGTGAAGGCTTAAAGTGCTTTCAGGATGCATACTAAGAAGGTGAATAAAATGTTAGGAATAGAATATGTTTCAAAGCCAATGTATTGTTTTAAAAGAGCTAGTGGAATAGCCAAAGTAAAAGACATTAAGAAATACGGATTAATTAAAGCTTCAAGTATGAAGGAGGAATGAAAATGAGCTATACAGAATCAGATGTTTTGGAAAATATTTTTGAAGGAATAAAAGGAGATAGGGGTTTAATTAATGTTATTAATTTATTGATAGGATGGTATGAAAAAGAGAAAGCTCTTGCAGAGATTAACAATTGTGATACTACTCAATTAGATAATAGAATAAAATTATTAAAAAGAAAGATCAAATAAGGGGGAATGAAAATGAGGTATAATAATATTTTAAAAGGTATTTTTTTAATTTTAATAGTTATATTAATGATTATATTTAGTAGGTATGTTGAATATTTAACTGATAATTTAGCATTAGGTATTTTTGTAATATTTGTAGGTGCATATACTGTTAGTTATATTACAGTAGAGGTAATAAAATGAGGAAAGCATTTATTAATAATAATAAACCCATTGCGATAATTGGAGGCACTAATTCAGGCAAGACAAACCTAGCTTTTTTCTTTGCTGAGTTATGCGACCATGAGAAGAAGTATTTGTTAGGCTATCCTAAACCCATAAAGGGGTTTGTTAGTATTAGTGATAAAGACGAATTATTTAAATTAAAGAATTGTTGTATTATTATAGATGAATTTCAAAGATTCTTTAGGAGAGCAGGAAGACATCATAATGACGCATTAGAGGAAGCCTTAGACTTTGCAGAACACAGGAATATTAAGATCATATTAACAGCACAGAACAACCAAGCTATAGACAGAAACTTAGAGAGTAAGATTAAGTGTTGGGCATTAAAGCGAGTAAATGTACATACACTAAAGAATGGTGGCATGTGTAAAATCGCAATGAATAGTATTACTAACCATAAGATAACAAGCTCACATTTAGCCCTAGAGAATAATGAGTTTCTTTGGTTCAATATTGATTCAGAGATAGGCGAGAACGGAATTTATAAGTTTAAGGACATGAGTATAAAGAAGGATTGGGTGTAAAATGTTCACTAAAAAGTTCTTAAAATTGTGCGAAGTGAAAGAGAACTTAACAGAAAGTTTAGAGTATTTGATTAAGCATTATCCAGAGTTTGCACATGAAGCGAGTCAAATGTTATTGTTTATGAATAAGAATATAAGAAAGAGGAATGGGAAATGGTACTAGCTTATTATGACAAGACTAAACCTGTAGTAAAGAAGAAGAAGAAGTTTAAGCCAGTTAAGTTCAATGCAGTACGAAACACTAAAGAATTAATGGAGTATAACAGAAAATGACTGAAACAAATATTGAAGCTATTTTAATTAATAGTCAAAAAACGGAAATGTGGCAATCGTTAACTAGCCTAGATAATTATATGCAGAATGCTCCGGAGAACCTTACACTAGATCAGTATAAGCGTGTGAGATATATGGTTGATGATATATACAGACCTAATTTAAGCCAGTTTAAAGAATCTTTAAGCATTGGAGAACAAGAAGACATGGGGTTACTTTCAAAAAGTATTAACCAAAACTTTGCTGATTACTTAACGGATCAACACTATAGGCTAATGGACGAACATAATATTAGACACAATGATCCAGTAGAACTAATTATTCCCAAAACACAAAGAGGTGTTCTGTATACGTTAGAAAGACTAATGTGGGGAAAGAATAAGAACGAAGAATTAGAAGGAGCATTAATTGAAAGAGTTCCTGAAACGGGTTTGAGTACTTTTAAAGTAAGAACGCTGTGTAAGATGCAAAGCAAAACAAGCTATGGAACAAGATTAAGAAATAAGATAATGAGGTATTTTAAATGAAAAATATAATATTTTATGTAAAACCAAAGACAAAGGATGATTTAAAGATGATGCCGAAGCCATGGAAAATACCTGTAGGTGATAAAACCTATGATTGGGTAAAGGAGCAGTTACCATGAACGCAACCCAAATCTATTTTTATGCCATTGGTATAATTGTAATAATTAGTATGAGTGCTTTTGTTGTGTCAATAACAAGCATAGAACAAAGTTGTAACCAGTGTCAAAGCTGTGAGAATATTAATACCGCAGCAGAAAGGCTTAACATGTATGATAAAAATTCAAGTATGCAAGTTAATGGAGTATATTTCCCTAACGAAGATTATTATTGTGTGTGGACAGGCGGAAGAAACTTTGAGAACATAAACCGTACAGACTATCACGAAGCATGTCATGCACATGTAAGACACGATTACAAACATTTTTGTGAAGATATAAAAATGGTGAATAAAAATGAATAAGATTATATTATTACTAGTTTGTGTTTTAATGGTAGGTTTTATTATTGTGTCTATAATTATTTGGTCTATAAGTTTTGAAAAGGAAGAAATGTGTGTCAAGTCCTATACTGAATGGTGTATTACTTACTCAAATGCATGTAAGATAGCAGCACAGGAAGATTGGAATTTTACAGCAGACGAATGTGAATGGGTTGGAGAATGTGTCTGTGAAATATCACCAATGTGTGTAAATATAGAAAATAAAGAGTATAGTTATAAGTGTTTAGAGTATAGTAATAAAACAGAAATTAGGTTTAAGCTGTTTGATATGGAAAATAAGTTTAATGTAACAAAGATAGGCTATGAATGTGTAGGCTACAAAAAGAGGTGATAAAAATGGAAATAACTAAAGAGGGATTTTATTGGAGTATGGTAATGAGTGGTTTTTTAATTTTTTGTGGAATAGGTACTTTTTCAAACATTCGATCAATTATTTTTGTTTCATTGTTTAGCTTACTTTTGATTTATATAATTATGGTTTTTGAGAGGTATTACAATGCTTGAAGCACAACTATCTTTCAATATAGAGGTTCCGTTTAATATCACCACGAACGAACCACTAAGGAAACTATGCCAGTTTAAGCTATGGGACAAAGGTAACCAGAAAAACCTCTACAGCTTCGATATAAAGGACTTAGAAAAAGTACAGCAACTAGTGGGGATACCCATTAATCTACCCCCTATACATGCAGAGATAGCTTCAGCACAGATTGAGGGCTGGAAAGGAAAAAGCGGATACCTAATAAGAAAAGTCCTAGATCAGTACGAAATAAGCAGTTACCAGAAATCCTATAAAGAAGGGAAACCGTACCATGTAATCGCACTGATCCCTAAAGCCAATGTAGAATTAGTGTTTAAAATCCTTAATAAGTATGAATTAGGGAGTGTTTTCGAGTTCAAAGACCTAACTAAAGAAATCTGTACAGAACTAAAGTTAACAAGATTCTTTAGGGAAAGTGGTAGTTTCGACCATGAAAAGTTTTTTGGCACAAGATGCCCACATGAGTATGGTAAATATTATTACTTTCCGATTAAAGTATTAGAACACTTAGGCATAATTCAACATAGAAGTAGATGGGTTACATTACTTAAAGATAAGTTTACAAGCCAAACGAGGTTGGTCTAAATCGAAACATTTAAATACAAGTGTTGTTATCAGAGAATAAAAGAGGTAAAAGAATGAAAAATCTAAAGATAATGAAAGTTAAAAGCGAAGATATAATTGAAGGAGATTTAGTTTTAAGTGATGACTCAAAAGAAATATATATCGTTGTTGAATGCGGTAGAACGTTCCTACATTCACATGAATATATTAAAGCTTGCTATCCAGAGAGCGAGTGTCCAACTTGTAAATGGATGATTCAAGATTTAAGGAAAATTAAAACAATATGTAGATTAGTATAAAAGAGGTAAAAAGAAAATGTTAATTGGTGAAACTATAATTTTTGGAGGACTTTTAATTTGCTTAGGATTATTTGTAATTGGAGGTATATTACTTGTTATTGCTACCATCGGACGATTGATTTTACATATAATTCAGAAGTGTCAAGAAGGAGCATATGGAGAAGCTACAATTATGAGTATATTAGCAATGTTTGTAATAGTGTTAATTTTAGGAGCAATATTATATTCATTAGGGATATAAAGAAGGCGAAACGAATGGCAAAAAAGGTTTATCACAAAATTGTTGAGAAAAGAGATTGGGGATATATTATATTTAGTATTTTAGTAGTTAATATTATTTTAAGTGTATTACTATTTTTGTTAGGTTGGAATGTTTATCAATTTATGTTACCAATTGCAGATAAAGAGACAAAAGTTCTCTTAATATTAGTTATAGGTATTATAAGTTTTGTTTATCTAAACTATGTAAATTACAAGATATGTGATGATTATTGGATTAAAACAGTAGAAGATGAAATTAAATAAGGGGTAAAAAGATGATTGATGGATTTAGTTTGGGAGTAGGAATTTTAAATTTTATAGCTGGATGTTTTATTTTATATAGAATTGAAGATTTGAGTGGAATAATAGGAAGTATACTTATTATACTTGCTATAGTGAACTTTGTCCTTGGAATACTCAATTTTAGTTGGGCATTTAAATAAAATGGTGAAAATATGATTGAATATTCAAAAAAGGAATTAAGGGAAAGGGAAGAAAGAAATAAGATTAAAAGAGAAGAGAACCAAACTTTATTTAGTCAAATGATAATTAAGAATATTCCTAAAGCTAAGTCTTATAAAATATTAGGAAATACAATGGTTACAGCCCCTTTATTTTTAATATTTAGGAAGGATATTTGTTTGGTTTATCGTCAATGGTTGGATAATAAATCATTAGGAATAATATTATATGATAAAAAACATTATGAGATTATTAAAAAATTGATTCAAAACTTTGATACAATTAATGGAACAGAGAGTTGTTTATTTAAACAATATGAATAAGGTGGAAACGAATGGTAAAAGCAGAAAAGTCAATAATGGAATGTGTAAGAAAAGGTAATACTCTTTATAAAGAAGTAGTAGGACATAACTGGAGAAGACGAGAAGCAATGAAAGGCTTAATCAGTAGAAAGATAGTTAAGCTTAAAGCAGAAAAGTTTAAAGACACTTGGGGAAGGGAACACACAAGGAACAGAATTGTGAAGGTAAGAAAATGAGTAACGCTGATCTTGATTTTGGATTTATAAGTGGATTAATTGGAATGTTAATATTAATTGGTATACAGCTTGGTTTATATGGAGAAATAAATTTTTTCATCTTATCGATAGATTTGGCATTTGTAATATTCTATGCTTCAGTAATTATATTGGTGAGTAAATTTAAAAAGGTGAAAGGAAAAGAAAATTTTACAGGAAACAATAATGTTAAAATTCATTTTAGTAATGATACAAATATAGGATTTACAAGCGAAGATTTAGATAAAACAAGAAAAAGAATATTGAAGGTATTTAAAGAAAGAGAAGTAATTACTGTTTGGGAGAATGTAGCTATTGATTTTTCCAAAGTAGATTATGTGATTTTTAGAGGGGTAGAAGAAGAATGATAGAATCAATAGTTACGTATATTAGTTATAGTTTAATGGTTGCAGCATTAGGAATTGTTGCTTTTGCAGGTGGTGTGTATTTAGGAATTGTGTTAAGAATATCAATGAGGAGATAAAAATGAAAAAGAGCGAAGAAAAGGATTTATTGGATGATATAGCAAGAATAGGTAGGAGAGTAGATAGTATATGGGATGGTATTGCTTTGTTT
>Ga0208769_1001512_pt1 | contig 10257 bp, 6 predicted proteins | sample AntAceMetag02UKC_FD_184768 | JGI IMG/M metagenome (GOLD analysis project Ga0208769, IMG submission 184768) | Saline lake microbial communities from Ace Lake, Antarctica- Antarctic Ace Lake Metagenome 02UKC (SPAdes) (version 2) | ecosystem: Environmental > Aquatic > Non-marine Saline and Alkaline... | reverse complement strand
ATGGATTAAGCAACCTCGTGGAACTTCCAGTTTTACCAGACAAGAGAGAGGAGCTTCTAGTTGGACAGATCAAGGAAGAGGAGAGGTTTTACTCAACTTACTTACGCAGGATAGTCTAAAGCTACTAACACAAGATAGTAACTACATAATGATTGTTCAACAAGATAGTATGGTGCAGGCAAGGGGTACGAGTAGTTTTGATAAACAGGAAAGAGGAGCTTCTAGTTGGACTAGACAAAGAAGGCCTCCATGTGCATAGAATAAATTGATATAATGTATTATGGCAAACAAAAACAAAGTATTTATAAACAGTATTAATTTGGGAGGTATTTCAGAAAGCAAGTATCAGGGAAGGGCCAATTCTGTTGCAAAGAGTGTTGGTATAGATCTACATACAATTCCAGGAATAATTCAAGCTAATTGGAAACTAAAGAAAGATTCAGGAGTTTTGGTAGACGCTCTAGTGAAAGCAATAGTAGTATCTACAGATGGAAATACTTATTTCTTTTCATCTACAAGCGGCAAGGTATGGAGAAGAACGAGTGCCGGTACATGGAGTCTTGTATATACGACAGTACCTGCGTCTGGAGATACAGGGACTTTGGGGGCTATGGAGTACGGAGATTATATATATTGGGCTTCAGAGAATTACATTCATAGAATTGCAGTCGCAGATACAGCAGACTGGACTACTAATGCAGTACCAAACTGGCAACTCTTACCTATTACAGATGACTTGTATCACCCTATGGTGATTATAGACAGTACTCTATGGTTGGGAGATGGATATCAGGTACACCAAATAGATGATGGTACATATACAGCAAATGCTTTGGATATTATATCTTCTCAAAGAATTAGATGTCTTGGAGTATTAGACTATCAATTACTTGTTGGGACTGTTGTGGATGATAATATTAATAAATCAACCCTCTATAGATGGAATAGATGGAGTGATTCTTGGAATATGGAGGATGAGATTCAAGAGGTTGGACTAAATGCATTAATTCCCATGGATAATTATGTAATGCCTCAATGTGGATTTAATAGTAATGTTTATAACTATGATGGAAATGTATTGACTCTTGCAACTCAAGTACCTGGTACTTATACAAATGTGAACTATACGACAGTAAATCCAAATGCTGTAGCCTACTTTAATGGAAAGCCTTTATTTGGATTGTCTCGTGGAGCAAGTGCTACCGGAGATCCAGTAGAAGAGGGAGTGTATAGTTATGCAACAAGAAACCCCACCTTATACCCACGAATATTAAATCTTGAGTATGTAATAAGTCAAGACAAGACAGTTAATGTGGAAATTGGAGCTATTAAACAGCTTGGCAATCTTATCTTTGTGTCTTGGAAAGAGGATACAAACTATGGAGTAGATATATTGGATGTGGCAAATAGGTATAGTGGAGCGTATATAGAGAGTAGAGTAATCTTTGCAGATAGAAGTGTACCGGAGGTGTATTCAAAGATAAGTGTTGGTTATGTAGAACTTCCAGCAAGTACAGATATTAAAATATATACAAAACAAAACTATGCAGATAGTTGGACAGAGCAAACTACTATAACTGATACAATAAGACAACTGGTGTATACAGAGAGTCAAGTGGATTGTTTTGCGTATGAAGTTAAGATAGAGCTTACTTGTTCAGGAACAAGTACTCCTATTATTGATGACATACAAATTCAAATATCAGAAACACAATCATAATGGACATAGGATTCAAGGACATAAAAGAAATAGTACAGCGAGGAATGGAACAAGGAGAGAGCTTTGCAATGCTTAGGGGTGGTGAAGGAAACCTGCAAACTATGAAAATAGGTGCAGGAGATAAGAGTATTAAAATGGATAAGCAGGGTTTTTGGATGGGAACAGACTTTTACACAGACGCTCCTTTTAAAGTAGATATGGAAGGTAATATTTCTATAACAGCAACAGAGGATTCATCTGATACATCTATTAGACTTTATGATACAGATGGTAATTTAGCTATTTTAATTGGATTTGAAGAAGTGTAATGATAATTCCAGTAATAAAAGTTGCTAGAAAAGGGTTTGATGCAGAAACTGCAGACTCTAAAAACCTAACTGTATATTCAGCAAAGAATCAGTTAAAATTATTCAAAAGGATATCTGTTACTACAGATGACCCAATTTAACAATGTCATGGTATGATAGTACACCAATACCTTCGTTTAAAAAAGAATATGTACACGATCTTGGATTTAAGCCCATTGTCATAGCGTATGTAAATTTAGCAAGTATTGATGAAGGTACAGGATGGAAACAGATACCTTTTGTGTATTCAAATTTTGTATGGCCCGGTCCAGTTATCACAATAGGAACTATTGATTTTTATCATGAAGACGATAATACGGTTGTTTTTACAGCTCCTGAAGATGCAGAGATAGTAGCTGATATATTTATAGATCCACAACATAACGCATGGTATGAGTAGACCAATAATAAAAGTAGCAAAACCAGGTAGTAGTATAATAGGTTTAGATGCCAAGGATTTTGCCTTGAATACTAAGTATCTATTACCAAAAATATATAGACAGATTACTGTAACAGAAGATACTCTTCTTGATAACGATTTAGGGTATCCTCATGGTTCTTGGACTTTTAGACGATTGGATGAAGATAGTTTTTATGGAAAACTTTATACTACTGGTGGTATATGGGATCCAAGTCTTTATTGGAGTGGGGATATATATAACGAATTATTCACAGGAGATCAATATACTTTTTTTAGTGTTGCTTCTCAAGGAACTATAAGTGGTGGAACTACAATTACTGATAGTGAAATAGATATTAGAATCCTTGAATATTTAGACGCTGGAGCAACTAAAAGTGATCCTTCCTTGTCTGCAGCTCTATTTGCTGAGTCTTTAACAGGAGTATCTAATGATATAGCTTTACCTTCCAGACCTAATATTTGTGTTGGGGTTGAAGGAGAAGATTTAAGTGAAACAAACTTGTCGGAACAGTTTTTGAATACTAAATTAAATACTTTGAAAATATTTAAAACAGGTCTTTTAACGCTTTCTCTTCCAGAAGAAACACTTGTATATCATGCAGATTCAGTTGTTCATACATCTTCTTTTGTTCACGGATTAGGTTATCCACCTATGTATTTTCCTCCAGCGACTATTAATATGAGGTTAGGAGCTGGAGTTCCATCTAGTCCTGTTACTATAGAAGGTGTCAATGATCCTGGATTTAATACGGGTACTGGTTCGGTAGATGTTTATGTGGATAGTGATAAGCTTTACTTGCGTAGTATTAGAGCTTCATACGGAGATGATGCATTTGGAACACCTGGAGGAGATTTAGATTATCCAGCAATAACCATTAAGTTGTACTATACAATTTTTTATAATGATATTACTGAAGAATTTAATTTACTTACATAAGATTGTTATTAGAGTGGTGATGATATAAAATATAATAAAGAAAAGAATGAATAAAAGTGCTAAATTGAATATTAAAAAATATGGCAGAATACATAGTTAAGTCCGGAGATACAATATCGCAAATATTGAAAGACGCAGGTAATCCCAATTATAATAAAGCTAGTGAATGGACCAAAGTAAAATCCGATTATAATAACATTGAAGTAGGAGAGAAACTTAATCTTCCCTCATTTGGAGCAGCTTCAGCACCGGCATCAACACCAGCACCGACTACTACAACAATAAAACCACCAGCAGCTAAAGAACAGGTAGACCCCTATTTGGCTGAATGGCAAGCTAAAACAGCCGAGTCTATGAGTAATACAGAGTTTGATCCTTTCTCTACTGGAGAGTTTGACACAATGAAAGGACAGCTTTTGGCAGGAGTAGAGACTCCTGAAGTATTTAGTGCAGAACAACTTGCAGCTTCAAAGAGTGAATTAATGGGAGTTCCAGGTATGGAGGAAGAATTAAACTCCTTAAAGGATGAATTAAGAACGCAAGAGGCTACAAGAAGAGCTAGAGTTGGAGAGACTAGAGGGGAAGTTTCCAGAATGGGAGCAATAGAAGGTAGGGTTGGAGAGGTGGAAAGACAGGAGGCAGAACGAATGGATACTATCAATCGTATGATAGCGTATAAGCAAGACCAACTTAATACTGCTTACGGAGCTATTGAATTTATGATTAATCTGAAACAGATAGACTATGACAACGGAATGAGGATGTTTAGTACACAGCTGGATGCCAATATTTCTATGTATAAGCAATTGAGAAGTGATTTTGAATCAGACAGAACATTTGAGCAAGCGTTAATTCAAGACCAAAGAGACCATGCTACAGCGACTTTACAGATTTATACCAATTTAATAACAAGTGGAAATATGACTTACGCAGGACTGGATAGTGGAACTAAGACAGAGTTAAAGAAACTGGAAGTCCAATCAGGGCTTGGTAGTGGATTTATAGCCAATTTACAAATGACTCCAGGAGCAGATATTCAGAGTATTACTCAAAGTGAGGAAGCAGATGGATATACATACGCAAATATTCTAAGAGTAGATGCTGGTGGAAATATTACTGTAGAAAAGAAGAGACTCGGAAGATTCTATGTTGCACCTAAATCAGCACCAAGTGCTACCAAACCAACAGAAGGAGAAGCTTCAAGTTCGTTTATTAAAAACTCAAGTAAAAAAGGAACTAAAGAATATAATGCAACAGTAAATGCCTTGTCAAAATACGGTTCTTCTGTTCCTGGAGTAAAGGGAGCATTTAAAATAACAAGCGAACAACAGGCGTATAGTGCAATCAGTTACTTGGCAAATACTTCTAATGTATCGGATGAGGCAGCCTACTACGCTGTAGAAACTGTTATGAGAAGTTTGGGCATGAGATTAAATTAAAAAGAAATATCTGATGGCATTTTCTTTAAATGGATATAAAAAATATTCTTCTAGTAATTACAAGAGTCAAGAAGAAGATGAAGAGGGAGAGGAGTTACTTAGCAGGGAAAGAGAAGAAAGTAACTTACTAAGAGAAGATCAGGGAATGTCCCTGTCTAATTATCAAGCGTATAAGGATGAGAAATACACTCCTTCTCAGGAGGCTGGAATAGAGGTTGGTACTAAAGAACCGGAAGAGGAGAAAGAAGAAGAGAAGAAGAGTATATGGGAAAAACTTGGTACTTTTGGTAAAAAGTTACTCTTTGGAGAAGAAAAAGAAGATGATCAAAGAACTACTTTGGAAAAGGCTCAGGAATTGTTTGTTGGATTTGAAAGTAAGGGAGAAAAAGAGAATAGGGAGGCAACTAGAGAGCGTATGAAAAAGATACAGAGTGGAGAAATTACCGGTGAAATGGGAGAGAATGTAAACCTCCAAATGTATGGATATACAAGGGAGCTTATTAAAGAAAGAGCAGATATAGATGCATATGTGGAAGAAGTTACTGGATTTAATAGGTATGATTTGGGAATGGACAAGAGTGGTCAGTATAAGACTACTAGTCATATAAAAACAGAAAAGATGGAAGGTAAGAATCTCTATAAATCAGTTAAAGGAAATGCAGATATTGTTGATAAGAAAACTGGAGAGTCTATTTTTTCAGACGAACAAAAAGAATTATACAATGCTTTGTATTCAGATAATACGACTGTAGGAGCATTAAACGAAGCAGAAAAGACCTTTCAGGAGAAAGTTGGAGAAAGGTATGAATCTTCTGGAATAGTTCCACAGAATTTAGAGTTGTTCTATCAAGCGACTCAAGTCTTTGATGAGACAAAGACAAATATTGCAGAGAACTATCAAATAGCGTCAAAGAGATTTACAAGTCTAACAGAAGAAGGAAAGGGATGGGAGGACTTATCTAAGAAAGAACAAACAGATATAGTTCTTGGGTATGGTCTTGATGTGGAAGATCAATTGGAAACTCCAGACGGATTGATAGCAGCTGCACTTAATATACCAGGACAATCACTTGGGTATGGATTGACTATGAGCGCACTTGCACAAAGTGGAATAACTGGAACTTCAGCTACAGGAGCTGCATTTACTGGTGTTTCTAAAGTATTAGAGGTTACTGGAAAGAATCTCCTTAACGCACTCAATCTTAATGCTGTTTATGATGAGGCATCACAAGAGAGATACTATGAAATGACTACCCCAGAATATGCTTATGCTGTTGATGAGGTGGGAAATCTTGCAATAGAGAAATTGGAGGAAGCACGAAGAGAAGAAGGGAAAACATCAGATGCACTTTCTAAACTTGGTACTTTCTTTGAAACCTTCTCAGAGACTTGGGGAGAAACTTTAAGCATGACATCCGATCTTGTACTTGATTCTTTGGTCAAAACTAAAGTGTTTAATAGTTTTGCGAGTTGGGCGTTAAAGAATAAAGGTAAGTTTGCTGAAGGAACTATAAATCAGTTATTAAAAGAAGGTAAATTTGATGGTCCTTTTGGAGAATTTTTTGAGGAGGAATTTCTTGAACCTATAAGTGCCTTAATAGAAAATAGAAAATATTACGGAGTAGATACTCCTGAAGGTAAAGAAAGAATGGCAACTGAAATTTTAGGGTTTATCTTCATGGGAGGGTTTGGAAATGCGACTGCAAAGAGTGAGCTTAAGAATAAAGTAAAAGAGGTAGAGGATTCTACAGGAGGAAATGGTTTGATGTCTGAAATGATGGAAGAAAAAGAAACAGGATTACCACCAATTATAGAAGAAGAACTTGCAAAACCTGATGTGGAAGAAGAAGAGGAAGTGAATGTCTATACAGGAGAAGTGGATGTAGATACCAGTAAACTATCAGACGATCAAAAACTGGAGATAGAAAAGGTGGTAAATGAAATACAAATGAGTATGGATGCAGGACCAAGAAAGAAACTTGTAACAGAAATGGAAGATGGTGGAAGGAATATATCGGTAGAAGGAGCAGAGCTACCGGAGTATATTCCAGAGGGGATGAGGACTAGGAAGATAATTGGCAAGGCTGTAGAGAACATTCTGGCAGACAAGACTGCACAGGAAGGTACAAAGGTATCAGAAGTACAACAACTGATACTTAGAGAAGCTGTAAAGAGGTCAGAGGGGGAAGTAGAGACAGCTCCACTCTATGAAGCAGTCAAAGATCTTACTAATGTACAATATGATGATCAGGAACTTGGGGATGAAGCTGATAAAACATTAGAAGAAACAAAGTTTACTGAAGTATTTGAATTAGCAGAGAAACAAGGAATATCTGTTGAATTTGATGATATGGAGAACTTTTATGATTACAGCTTTGATGAGATAAAAGATATTAAGAAAGCATCAGATGCAGTAGTTGAATTTGTGGAAGCTTTTGATATCCCAATAGAAACAACGAAGGATAATATGATTAAGTTATATCATGGAACTTCTGAGGCAAATGCACAGAAGATTATTGAAGGTGGTTTTGAAAGTGATTTTGCGAACTTATCTTCATCAATAGAGAAAGAAGTAGGTGGAGTTAATGGTGCTAAGTATTATGGAGATACTATATTAGAAATGGAGGTAGATCCTAGAAGTCTTACTTTCAGAACTGAAGGAGAGTTTAAAGTGAGAGGAGAAAATGCTTTTAAGAATGTAAAAGTATTAGAAGAAGCTAAACCTAAGCCAGAGAAAAAAGAGCCGAAAAAGAAGGAAGTAGAGAAGCAAAAGGAAACAAAGAAGCCTAAGGTCGCTAAGGGCGTTGAAAAGGAATTAGAATCTGACAAAGCAGAATTGGAGAAATTAAGTGAGAAGGCTAATAAAGTTAAGGAAGAGTTTGAAGGGAAAAACCCTATGGATTTATGGAAGACTGCTACTGCTGATTACTTATCAGAAAAAGATCAACAAAGACTACAAGAACTTGGAGGATTGATAGAAAGAGGAGAATTTACTGCTAAAGGAATAAAATCACAAGCAGACCTTACAGAATTGGTAAGAGTAAAGAGAGAATTGAGAAAACTTGGAGTAGGGTTTGATAAGGATGCTTCCTTGCAGGATCTAGGTAGTTTATTAGAAAAACAAGATTCTCTAGGTTTTAATGACTTGCCATTCAGAACAGACGGTGATGGTAGGCAAGTTTTAGATAGTGAAAAACTAGACAAGAGGACATTGGAAGAAATGAAGAAAGAGAGTAAGAGAATACTTGGCAATGAGAATGTTCAAATTCTTTCACAGATAATGAATCCAGAAGGCGAAGATGTTATGGGTAAGTATATTGATGGATGGATTAGTATAAGAGAAGGTAGTGCCAACAAAGGTTCAACCTTTATTCATGAGGCAGGACATGAAGCGTATAGAATGTTTACAACACCACAAGAGAAGAAGTTGTTAATCAAAGAGGTAATTGAAAAACAGGGAGAGAAGAAGTTAAGGAAAGAATGGGGAAAGAAAACAAGTGAGGAAAAGTATCGTTCTGAATCACTTTCCGGTTATGATGCAGATGTATTGACAGATTATGCTATAAATTCTTTGGTAAAGAGTGGAGAAGGACTTAATAAGTCCGACAACTTGAGAGGAAAGGGAGTAAGTTACCAAGAGGCCAAAACTGGATTAGCTAGAAATGGAAAGTATTTAAAAGATCGTATTGTATTTGGTAGAAACGATAGTGGAGAAGTCATACTAAAGGATGGTAGACATTTACTGGAAGCATACAGACAATTGAGTATTCGTGTTCCTTCCGATAAGATTGTCTTTGAGTATGGATTAGAGAAGGGTAAGGATATCTATAATAAAGAACATGTTGAAGACTATCTTGTATCGTTGGGTACTAATGATGGAAATGATAATCTTGAAGAAGTTAAAAAAGATGATTTCATTATTACAGATTCAATAAATGAATATAATGCTTACGAACTTACAGAGGTTGATGTGGACTGGGTATTGGAAAGTAGTGGGAATAAACAATATTTGGATAACATAAGGAATAATCCAGAAGAGTATACCAGATCCTATACAGAAGAACAGGATAATTATAACGAACCTATTATTCTACGAACTGATGGAGAAGTTATAGATGGACTTGGTAGATTGACAGGACATGTTCTCAATAAGGAGGAAAAGATAAGTGCCTATGTGGGATTAGAAGAGAGCAAGTATAGAGGTGCCAAGTTAGACGATAATGTAGACGCAATGGCAGAGGAGTGGTTAGTGGAAAATACTATTGCCTATATTAATAATCAGCCTAAAACCTTTGTAGGAAAGATGAAGAAAATGATAGACACCTTTATAAAGAGATGGTTTAGAACCATGGATAATATTGATAGTGTGCAAGATTTCTATCAATCACTACTTTCCGGAAGGTTATTGGCAAGGCAGAAGAAATTGGATGCAAATAAGGCAAAGAATATTAAAAAGAAACGTGTTTCCATACCGGGAGTGAAAACAAAGTTGGATATCAAATTTAGAGTAGAAAGGCACAAAGAGGCTTTATTAAGAGAGGCCAAAGAGTTTAGGATTAAGGGAGAATTTATTTCTCATTTCAGAGGTAGTGCTACACAGTATGGCAAGTATACTCCAGGATTAAGAAAGTATGGTACAACAGAGGAGAGTATTAGAATATCAGAATTGGGCGTTGATCCTGAACTTGATTTAATAATTTATAGAGGAATTGATGACTTTGAAAATAAGATTAAAGATCCTAAGATTATTGATGGAGACTATGTAACTACAGATTATGATAGTGCTAATTCTTATTCTGGGAAAAAGGTTTTAGAAAAAGAAGTAAAAGCAAAGGATTTAATTGTTGAGTTTGAATCAGACTTTGATCCTAAAGAGCCTTTTTATATTGGGTCAGAGTTTGTTTATTCAGACAGTAAGAATAAACTTGTTAAGTATACAGATGAGGAGCTTGGAAAAGTGTGGGAAGAAGCACAAATAAGAAAAACTAGGTACAGGACTGAAGGGACAATTATTCCTATGGAGCTTCCGGAAATAAACAAGCTGTACAAAGAAATATCTGGACAAGAGGCTACTATAAGGAAGAGTTTTAGAGGTAATCCAAAACGTGGTCTTGCAAGAGGGAAGGAGATAGAGTTACTTAGTACTATATTTCAGGACTCAGAACAGGCACAGGCCACATTTGCTCATGAAATAGGTCATGTAATAGACTTCCTACCGGAAGGAACAACTAAAAGAGGTAGACTTATTGGTCATATTGCAGTACTTGGAAGGAATATGAAGCAGAAGTTTGGAGATATGAATGATAAAGAGATTAGGAAAGAAGCTTATGATCTATCCAAGAAGTGGAGACCTTTTGACGAAAAGAACGTACCTGAAAGCTATGTTAAATATA
>Ga0208769_1001508_pt1 | contig 10270 bp, 10 predicted proteins | sample AntAceMetag02UKC_FD_184768 | JGI IMG/M metagenome (GOLD analysis project Ga0208769, IMG submission 184768) | Saline lake microbial communities from Ace Lake, Antarctica- Antarctic Ace Lake Metagenome 02UKC (SPAdes) (version 2) | ecosystem: Environmental > Aquatic > Non-marine Saline and Alkaline... | reverse complement strand
CTAGGCAGGCATTCTTCGCCTTTGCGGAGAAAATACAGTCAATAGGTATTAATAGTCCATTACAAAGTCCGGTAAAAAACATTTCTGGTTCTGACATAATATTTCATGATTGGTTTAAAGGCGGAAAATTTAAGCATATAGCACATTTTGATTTAGGATTGAATAAAGATGGAAGCGATTTTTGTGGACTTGCTATCGGACATTTAGCCACTTTTAAAATGACTAGCAATGAAGTCAAGCCAGTTGTGCATATGGATTTGATGGTTAGGATAGAAGCTCCTCCAGGCGGAGAAATAATTTTATCAGATTTAAGAAAAATAATATATTACTTGCGTGACCAAAGAGGATTTGTCTTTAGAAAAGTAACATTTGATGGATGGCAAAGTACGGAGAGTATTCAGCAATTAAAAAAGAAAAGAATTAGAGCCGAAGTTATTTCAGTGGACAAAACAAATGAAGCATATGACGGTATGAAGGAAGTAATTTATGATGACAGATTTATCAGTTATTATTATCAGCCTTTTATTGACGAATGTTTAGAACTAGAACATACTGATAGTGGGAAGGTAGACCATCCCCCAGAAGGCTCAAAAGATGTTTCTGATGCTTGTGCGGCTGTAACTAGCCAGTTAATAAAAAGAAAAGGTGGAAGCACAATAATGGAAACTCCAATAAAATTCGAAGGACAAAGAATTATAAATACAAATAATAAATTCTATGAGCGAATCAAAGGAAAAACTAACCAAGGGACCTAAAGGTAAAAGAAAGACTAGAACATATAAAAAGAAAAATACCAAGTCCAAGGATAAAAAGACAATACAGATAGACAAAGATGTTTCTGCGAGTGAATATGAGGGAGAGTATAATGATATTAGATGGTTGTTACCAGATGGCTCTCCATTCATTCCTGATACATCGGGATTGAGTTTGGAAGATTATAATAAGATGACCAAGGACTATCAAATAGCTGCTTGTATTAATGTTATTTCTTTTACTATTCAACAAATTGATTGGGATATAAAATGCGAGAATGAAAAAATGAGAGAATTTTTATATTACGCATTTAGTAAAATTTGGAATCAATTAGTTCGTGCTTCATCTCAATCTTACTGGGCTGGTTTTTCTCCAATGATTAAAATTTTCTCCGAGGTAAAATATGGACCTCACAAAGGCAAAATTTATATAAAAAGATTTAAAGATTTACTTCCAACGTCTGTTAAAGTTATTCAGGATAAAAGTGATGGCTCCTTCAAGGGCATGAAATATAATAATAAAACCATACAACCTGAGTATTGCTTCTGGTATACTTTTTTAATGAAGAATAGTAATTATTATGGAACATATTTATTAGAAGCGGCATACATGCCATATTACTATTCACAGGTAGTGCATTTATTTGCTAACAGATATTATGAAAGATTTGGAGAACCAGTAGCCGTGGGAATGTACCCGCAGGATGCAAAGGTTAATGTTGATGGCACAGAAACAGATGCCGGCGATTTTATGAAATCAGTTGTTAGAAAATTGCGAAATAATTCATCATTGACAGTCCCATCAAATCGTGATGAAGATGGAAATCTTGAATGGGAAATAAAATTTTTAGAATCAAACATGCGTGGTGCTGATTTTGAGACTTACTTAAAACGTCTTGACATGGAAAAAGCTAGGGCAATTTTTGTTCCTGATTTATTGTTTGGTTCAGGAAAAGTTGGTTCATACAAACTTGGTGATAGACATACTAATACTTTTTTAACATTATTGAATTCTTTAATAGGGGATTTAAAAGACCATATTGATAGATATATTTTACCGCAGTTAGTAGAATATAATTTTGCTAATCCGGTTGAGGCTACTTGGTCACCTGAATTATTAGGAAGGTCTAATGTCGAATTATTAACTACTGTGGCTAGAGAAATGTTAAGACAAGGAATGGCTACTGTGGACGTTCGCGAACTTAGTAGACGATTAGGATTGACAATGGAGGAAGTTGAACAGGTTGTTGAGGATGATGATTCTAAGAAAAAAATAAAAAAAGATGGTCCTGGTAGTAAAAAAACAGCAGTAAAATCAAAGAGCCAAAAAGAAGCAGAAGAGGCAGCAAAAAAAGGTAAGAAGTTTAAAAAACAAGTAAAAAAAAACTCTATTTTTCAAAAGTACAATGGTAAAGAGTTGACAGAAAGAGAAAGTTCTGTTGAATTCGGAGTAATAGAGGAGGCATACAATAAAACTGAGGAGGAGTTGAAAAGTAGAATTCAAATAATATTAGATAAGCAAAAAAATCGAATAAAAGAAACTGTTAGTAAAAGTTATGATGGTGGTAAAGGAAATCCATCGGAAATAAGTATTGGATATAGAGGCTCGTATGATAAAGAATGGAAAGCAGCTATTCTCGCCCTTTACATGGCTGGTGCTGAAAGTGAAATAAAGAGAGCTGATATAAAAATCAAAAAAACAATTACTAAAAAGGAAAAAGGTTTCTTAGACAAGAATGCTGAAATTATTTCTAAAACACAATTGGATGATTTGGAAAATAAAATTAATCAAAAAATATTAGAAATAAATGATTTGAATGTTGGAAAAACAGCCGCGATAGCAATGATAAGTTCAATCTTCTTGATTTTTGAAGCTAAGAATAGCTCACTTGATAAGTCAATACAAAGAGCGGTTGTATGGGGAGTAAGACAAGGAAAAGTAGCAGTTGCCGAGCGTTCTTCTAAAAAAATAGTAGGCAAGGTTTGGTCGTCAGTTTTAGATAGCCATGTTTGTCCGTTATGTGAGTCACTAGATGGCATGTTTATGGAGGCAGGTACTAGGGAATTTCATTCATTTATTGCTCCTGTCCATTGGAATTGTAGGTGTGAAGAGATGTTTGTGTACGATGATGATAAAATGAAAGAGGATGAAAAGGAATTTAAAATGCCTAAAAAAGATGTAATTAAGAAATATGGTGGTTTATTGCCACCAATAAAATAATTAACTAAAGGAGTCTCGTATGATTGAAGACCCAAAAGACAAAAAATTTGACCATCGCTGTTTTTGCCGCGGGAATCCTCTGTTAGGCAAAGTTGGCAATGATTATTATGAATTTAGAAATTCACATCCGCCATTCTTCATCAGGTTTTATGGTGAAGGAAAAGTTGAAGTTGAATGCAAAAGATGCTATCGCATTCATAAATATTTTTTACATGACTTGAGGGAGAAATTGAAAAAAGAAAAAAACTTGACACCTTTAGGTAAAAAATAATATAATAAAAATATAACATCAACGAACTGCAAGACAGTCTATCTTATTTAGACTGTCTTGTTTTTATACCATAAGCTGGTATTCATTAATATAAAATTTAAAGTCAACTATATGCCAATTTATAAACCAAAAGAAATTTTTAGAATTTATACAACCGCCGAGGGGTTTAGTAAAAATAACGGAAAAGAATTGAAGGGAGTAGAAATTTTTAAAGCCGGTACTTATCGCGGTAAAAAATATACCAATAAGGACATTGACCAAATGGTCAAGAATTTTAATCTTTTAAAAAATAAGAAAATCTTTCCAAATGTTCCTATCAGAGTTGACCATTCTACATCCGCATCTGATTTAGCCGGATATATTAAAAATGTTCGCCGTAAAGGAAATAAATTAATTGCTGATATGGACATTACTGAGGAAGAGGTTTATAATAAGATTAAGCGTACAACACTAAGAAGTAGGTCAATTGAGATAGGCACATATGAGGATAATAAAGGTAACACTTATTACCCTATAATTTATGGAGTAGCTTGGGTTGACATCCCACAGGTCGAAGGTCTAGCTCCCGTTTTTGCTGCCGCCTACGGCAAGGACACAAAAATTATTAATTTAAACGAACCTAACAATATGTCTAAACCAAAAGACGAAAAATTGAACAAAGATGAAAAATTGGAGAAAGATAAAGATGGGGAAGATGATAAGGAAGAAGATGACAAAGACGGTGATGGAAATGACGGAGACGGTGGCGATGACAATAAAGACGGAGATGGGGAAGATGACAAAGACGGTGATGATAAAGATGGTGACGGAGAAGAAGGCGATGGCGATGGTGACGGAGAAGAAGGTGATTCTGACGAGAGTGAGGATGAAGACGAAAATGAGGATGAAGACGAAGACGACAAAGATGGGGATGATAAAGATGGTGACGATAAAGACGGTGATGATAAGGATGGGGACGATGAAGATGGAGATGATGATGACGATAAAGACGGAGATGGCGAAGATGATAGTGATAAGTTAATTAAAGACATTGATGAAAAAATTAAAGGTGGGGAAGATGGTGCCTTCGTTGATGAAGAAGGTTTTCAACAAGATTTCAAAAAGGTCATTAAAATGGCTAATGATTTGAAAGTTTCCCAAATTAACAAAATCATCGAAAGTCTTAAAACCGTCACAAAGTCATTAATAGATAAAGGAAAATATTATTCCGCTACTCGCATTGGTGAATTATTGTCTTCACTTGAAACAATTCTTTCACCTTCATCTGGAATTTATGAAAAAAATTCCAAAGATAAATGGAGTGAGGATTATATTAATGAACTTCCTGATTCTGCCTTTGCTGTCATCGAACCAGCATACAACAAGAGTAAGATTACCGACAAAAACGCTCGCCATATCCCTTATAAGGATAAGGAGGGTAAAGTTAGTCTAGCTCACTTGAGAGATGGTCTAGCTGATGCTGGTAACATAAAACCAATTTCCGATTCAATCACCGAAGCAGATTTACAGACTCAGGCTAAAGAGAAGCTAACCAAAATAGGTAAAAGATATTTAAAGCAGTCTAAATTTACCAAGACGGTTTCTGGGAAATCAGGTAAATTTGTTCAATTGCGAAAACAGGATTTTGATTCTTTAATCAAGGATTCTGAGGTCGCCGACACTTACCGCGATAAATTAGCGGTCGAGCAATCTAAAACTAGAGAGCTCATGATAGAATCATTTAGCAAGAGTGGTAAAACTACTCCTGCAATGAAAGCTATCGAGATTCAGCTTTTGTCCACTCTTTCTGATGAACAGTTGGAGCTTTACAAACAGGTTAAGGAAGCAACTCCGAAAATCATTAAGTTTAATGACGAACAAGTTGTGACTAAATCTGAAAAGCCAACTGGAAAGTCGAGTTCTGATAAAGAGGCAGAACAAGGTGCTGATGACTTTATTAAACGAACTGACCCAGTTCAACCTGATGATTCTGACTCTGAATCTGATTCCGATAAGGACGAAGATAAAGATGATGAATAATCAGTAAAATTACTTTTATGCCTTATTTAAGCGAAACGACTGGCAAAAAAAAGAATGAATATTTAAAGTCTCAAGAAGGGGTTTTCCTTCCTATTACTTTAGCTGCGGGTGTTGTAACCGCTGATGCGGATGGTAACAAAATTATCATTCCTGGTACTGTATTAGCTATCATTGCTTCTGGAAGTGATGCTGGTAAGTATGGTCCTTATAGTTCAACTGCGACCGATGGTCGTCAGACACTAACAAACATCAAATGCGTTTTAGACACTTACTCTAATTTAAAGGATTCAGACCTTGAAGTAGGAGGCTGTTACGAGGGTCATGTTATTGAGAGCAGAGTTACAAGCAATGGAACATTAGGAAGCGTTGCTTCCAATGTTAAATCAGCTTTACGTTCTGTCACTTCTGACATACATTTTCACTAAATCATAATCATATGGTAGATAGAACACCCCCATTACTGCAAAAGGCTACTATGACCAAAGTGGTTCGCAAGATAAAAATTGCACCACATATTGGTCAGGAGCTTTTGCCGTTCAAACCGGTGGCAACTGAAAAATTGATTTGGGATGTACTAGAAGCTGACATGGGAATGGCGAAATTTGTTGCTCCTGATGCGGAATCACCAATGGTAGATAAGGAAAAAATCGACCAGATGGTTGCTACTATTGCTTCCATTCGTGAAAAGGAAAGATTCATTGAATCTGACCTTCGAGCGATGCGAGAAGCTGGCAAACTACCTGTAGTCGAGGACAGTCCAAGTCTATTAGGTGCTTTACGTGCAGAAGCGGAAGGCAAACTTCGTACCTCATTAACACGGCTTAAATCTAGGGTTGCAAATCGCATCGAGTGGATGCGTTGGCAAGCGATATTGGGAGAAATTACTTATAATGATGGCGATGTCATCTTTTCTGTAAACTACTCAATTCCTGCTGACAACAAAGTAACATTATCTGGCACAGAGATGTGGAGTGATACTACTAATTCTGACCCTGTAAAGGACATCAATGATTGGATTGATACCTATATAGAAACTAACAAAGGTCTTGCACCGACACGTATGTACTTGTCACGTAAGACTCTTGGTTATTTAGCTCAGAATGAAAAAGTTCGTTCTCTATTGAAATTTAGTGGTCACATGAACACAGATGCTTTTGGTTCGCCAAAGCAAGCTATCAAGTTGATTACTACAATGACAGATATAACAAAGGTTATTCCTTATGACTCTTTTTACGAGGACTCTTCTGGCGACAGCCAGAGGTTCTTACCTCAGAATAAAGTTATATTGATGCCTGAGCCTGTTACTAACGGAGAATCATTAGGCGATGTCGCCGATGGTCCTCATCCACACAACAACTATAAAACTGGTCTCTATACTTGGAAACAAGTAAAGAAGGACCCTTACACTACATTTATAGGTGTTGGTCGTGAGTGCTTCCCTCGTATTCTACATCCGGAATGGATATTCATAGCTACTCCGTATAGTCTTTAAGGAGTGTGAGTCATACTCTATTAATCAATGACTCAATGGTTTCGGGCTTTTACCTGAAAGTGAAGCCCGAATTTTCAGGAAATCATTAAATAATAAAAAACATATGTCTATTAAAATAGATATTCATCGCAAATCACGTGTTTGGAAAATAGGAAATGACCAAGGAATTTTTTACGGAAAATTTGATGAAAATGAAATCCCAAATATATTTGGGGCTGGTATTTTAGCTGACAATCCAATTGATGATAGAAAAGTTTCTGAGATGCTAAGTTCTGTAATAGACGGAAAATTCCATGACCAACTAACGGAAATTGCGTTGGTAATTAAATTAAGAATCAATGCCTACCCTGTTATTAAGGCAGAGATAGAAGCATTGATATAAGTTAAAGATAAAGTTATGAGCCTTGAAAAAATAAAGTGTCTTCAATGTGGAAAAGTGTCTGAGGGTAGACCAGGGAGAAAATTTTGTAACAAAAAATGTTACGATATTCATACCCATTCCAAGGAGCAGACCGTAAAAAAAACAATTGAATCTAAAGCAAAAATAGCGGTATCTAAATCTAACCGAGTTTGTGAGCATTGTGGATGCAATTTCAGAATAAATTTAGACAAGATGAGGTGTAGTGTTAGGTTCTGTAGCGTTCTATGTCGTAATAGATATTTTGCAAATAAAAAAAGGAAACCGTTTACGAAATATACTTGTAAAATTTGCAAAAAATCATTTCTCTCAAAAGAGGACAATAGAGAAATATGTTCGAAGAAATGTAATGATAAAAATTTGAAAAAAGTAAATGACGATGAAAGAATGGCATACTTACAGGATAAGCACAGAAAAAAAACTAAGCATATTAAAATGCTAAGAGGTGAAAGAAAGTATAGACCTAGAGAAATATTAAGTTTAGTTAGAAAAGCTGGGATAGATTTTGAAGATGAATTAGCTGGTCAATATCCGACCGCGATTGAATGGGTGAAAGTTGTTAAAGGTAGCCCATCCATAAAATATATAGTTAAGTCTTTTGGAAGCTGGAGTATCATGTTGAAAAAATTAAAAGAGCTTCCTCCTATCCATCAATATGGATTAAAAAGACATCGTATAAAACTAGAAAAAGTAGAGGATTAATTAAAGTTAAAGTTAAAGATATGAACATTTTATTTGTCGCCGATAATAAAAAAGGCACAGGATTTTATAGAATGATGATGCCGGCTAACGAAATTAGAAAAGCTAATTTAGCTGGTGTCAGATTAGTATTTGCTGCTGAACAAGCTGACGTTGAATGGGCTGATATAGTAGTCGTGCAAATGCCTTATCATCAATCAATGTTTGAATTGTTTGATTGGGCTAAATCAATTGGTAAAGTGATGGTTTATGAAATAGATGATTATTTGCAAGGCATTGACCCATCAAATCCATCTTATCGAATTTGGAATAGTACAGGACCGCATTTACAGCGTGCCATGGCATTGTTAGAAAAAGCTGATGCAGTTACGGTTAGCACTGACAGACTTCAACGCGAATACGCTCCATGGAATTCTAAAATATACGTCATTCCAAACTTCTTGGAGAAAACATTATTTCCAGATAAGTTACCAGTAAAAAAGAGTAAGACTATAACAATTGGTTATACTGGAGCGGCTTCTCATCAGAAAGATTTAGAATTAGTAGATGATGTGATAACTAAATTCTGTCAGAATCACCCAGAAGTTACTTTGAAGCTATTTGGCATTGAGCCAGAAAAGGCTTTCAAAAAAATACCGCGGTACGATGGAAAATGGAATGGCACAAAAATTAAACATCAATTAGAGGTAATTAAAGGATGCGATATTACGAATTATTTCCATAAATTAAGTATGCAGGAGTTCGATATTGGCATAGCTCCGTTGGTAGATAATTCATTCAATTCTTGTAAATCAGATTTGAAGATTAAAGAATACGGTTCGCTAGGAATACCGGTTGTCGCATCAGATGTTTATCCTTACAGAAAAATAGTTCAGAACGGAAAAAATGGATTTTTAGCTGGTTCTGCTGATGAGTGGTATAAATCGTTAGAAATTCTAGTAAAGGATGTTAAGAAGAGAAAAGAGATGGGTAAAAACAACCTTCAAATGGTGGATAAGGAGGCGTGGATACATGATAATGTCGCAATTTGGGTAAACACGTATCAAACGATATATAACAACATGCTGAGGGCGGCTGGAGTAATGCCGCAATAGGTCGGCTTAGCAATAATAGTTATTATATAATTAATTTAGAAAGACTAAATCTATGGCTGCAATATTCAAATGGGCTCAACGGTATGGTGCTCCAGCAGGAACGCTTTCAGAGCTAGGACCATCAGGAAATTTGTTTAATTTCAAAAATGCTGATGATGCGACTGCTGCTAATTACACTACATATCCTATTACCGCGGGTCGTAATTCATTCGATGTTTGGTTACAAGGAAAATTTACTGGAACATTTAATAAAGTCCAAAATGTACAATTTTGGAAGTCTTCCGGTGCCTATGGTGCTGGTGAAGTAATCCAATGGGACCCTGCTACGCCTAATGCGTATGCTCAACCGGCAACCGGTGCTATCGGTGGTGGTGCAAACATACCATCTGGTGACCCTGGTTCTGCGAATGTTTCTATCGGTGCTGCCGCTCCTTCCGCTTCTGAATTAACCGCATCTGGTTACTCAGATTACCTTGTCTTGCAATTACAGACAACAACTGGGGCAGAAGCCGGTGATACTAATACATTTTCTTACACCATGCAATATGATGAAAACTAAAATTTCATTATAATAATTTGACTAATTAGTCAACCAACAATATGAGCATAAGACTAAATACAATTAGCAGCCATAGCTGGGATTCCTGTAATACAATACAGAACTCCAGCTTTATTGTATTTAATTTATTAAGTTAAAGTTAAAGTATGAAAAAATTACATTTCCATTGGATTGCCTATTATAAAGATGGTAAAACATTAAAACAATTCAATGATGAAGGACAAGAAAATTTATTTACAGAGGTGGATAAATTTCCTGAAAAATTTGAAAAATTTGAGTTAGTTAATGTTTTAGATAATTCTATAACTCACAGCGTAAATTTGATTAATGGTGATTTGAAATTTAATGGAGTATTAATAAAAAATAATATTGATTTATCTGAGGTAGATAAAATTAAATGTATATATTTTAGACGTTGCCAAAGGATGATGAATAACGCAGGAGAAACTGAATCAATAAAGATAGCATGTTATTTACTTGGTTGGCAGACAAATATTAAGGGAGCTAATATTAAAAAAGAATACATTATTTTTCCCGATAATTCTATTCAGGAAGTAATGCAAAAATATAAGAGACAAATAAAATCGGTTGGTAATATTAAAAAATAAATAAACGCGTATGTTAAGGTCAACAACTCTAAGATACATAGATAGCTTTATAAGTTATTTTTGGACAAAAATATCAATGACAATTCCGGTTACTTTCTTTATCTTTAATGAAGAACAATTTCTGATATTGTATGGAT
>Ga0208769_1001506_pt1 | contig 10275 bp, 15 predicted proteins | sample AntAceMetag02UKC_FD_184768 | JGI IMG/M metagenome (GOLD analysis project Ga0208769, IMG submission 184768) | Saline lake microbial communities from Ace Lake, Antarctica- Antarctic Ace Lake Metagenome 02UKC (SPAdes) (version 2) | ecosystem: Environmental > Aquatic > Non-marine Saline and Alkaline... | reverse complement strand
GTTTTCACGCAAGCCGCCCGGAGTTTAATTTATCAATTAAAAATCCTCTCGGCTATCTCGTTAAATAATCTCGGCTACCTCTCGGCTACCAGCCTCAAAAATTAAAAATAAAATAAAAAAATATTTCTAAAAAATAATTTAAAATTTAAAAATAAAATTCCCACAAAATTTCCGGGGCAAAATTTCCGCCGGGCCGCGGTCGCCCGGGGATTTTGGGAACAAATTTCGGGAAACAGGTTGCGAAAACAAGTTTGCGCCCGTGGCAAAATTCGTCCGCGCCAGTTGTTATCGTATTGTTGCACGTTTTCGTATAGAGATCAGGATTGTTTTTCGATTATTTCCGGTGTTTTCTGGGCTTTGTGAGCATACTTCCGTCAAGATGTATAACGAGGTTTTGGACTTCTGTCGTGAGCATAAAAAGCTGCTCTGTGAATTTATTTATCGCTGGGATCATCTTTAATACAATTATAAAAAGTAATGCCCCGGGGATTCCTACGCTGCTTATAAATTTACATAATGAGTCAAAGTTCATGTGAGCCCTTTTATTGCAGTATTCCTTTTAATACCATAACGAATATGTCGTCTAGTGGATTGCTTGTCGCCTTTGCTTTCGCCTCTAACGATTTGAGTATGTCGGGAAAATACTCTTTTAGTTGGCTGCTGACCATTGGAAGTAAAGCGATCAAGATTTTAATAACAATTTTTTGCATTTCGCCCCCTTTTTTAATTAAGATCAAGATATCACAAAAAGAAGCGCTGCGCAAATTGAGATTTTAAATTGTTACGCAAGCCGTTAGAGTTGCGGCGGCAAACCAATAAACGCCATGGCGAATGTCTTTATTATAAAAATAAATAGCAGCCGCCGCAAGATCCAAAATAATCAATGTATAAGGAAAAATTTTTGTGATCACGTTTTATTTTCTTCTATTTTCTCTTCTCTTTTTATAATTTTCCAGCCAAACTGAAAACATCCATTAAGAAAAGTATGTCCCCCCTCCAATGACTTCACGCTTAAAACCTGAACCAAAACCGCTCCCTCCGGAGATTGTACTGTGTATTGAATATCTTTATCATCTATCGTGACCCATTTTTCTTTTATCATGATTTTCTTTTGACGTCTGTTTTAAAATCAGACGTTCTGATGTAGTAAAGAATTGTCGTGTTGTGCCTGCCGCCCAGGGCAATTCCGATTTCATTATAACTCGCGCCACATTCGTTATATGCTCTCGTCGCAAAAACTTTCCGGGCCCGGACAAGCATTTGACTGCGTTTCGCACTTGTGATCATGTCAAGTGATATTCCATACCCCCGGCAAACATCTAATAAGAGTTCGGCCATGTTTTTGATTGGCACTCCGCCGGCTGTTAATTTAATTTTTGATTCCATGATTCTCCTTTTTTGTTTTTTGTATGTCGTTTTTGTCTATTAAATCGCATTGATTCCAACGACTGCAGTTGTCTTTTGTGCAGACGTAGCGACTGCCCTTTTGATTTCTGTGACCCTGTGTATATTTTGCGTGGTTTGATCTGTTGTGCCCACAACAACATATATCTGTTTTATTATTCGCTGTCATAGTTTCTCCTTTCTTAATTGTTTAACAAGCAACCCATTTCCCGTTTTTGTATTCTTGGAAATATAACACTTTCCCCTTAACTCCTTTTTCTTTTCTCATGATTTTTTCGGCTTTATCGCGGCTTGGTGCCTCTATAAATATTTGATATCTATACACTAAACGCACTTTATACATTTTTGTTTTTTCCATTTTCCTCCCTTTTATCGTAGATAGTCAACCTCTGAAAATTGCAAGCGCCGCCAAAACTCCCTGCGGGAGATCTTGCGCTCGTAAACCTTTCTGACAAGTTGTCCATGTTGGATTGACCAGCCTGTCGGATTTATGACCCGTATTTTAAAAACCTTTTCCCAAAATATCGGCTTTCGCTTATCGCTCATTAGCACCCCCTTTTGCGTTTTGTGGATATCCTGTGCATAACTTTGTCTTTTCTGTGGATAACTTTTGAGTTATCCACAGGCAGATTATCCAACCCCCGAGTTATCCACATTTCGTCCACAGATTTTCACAACCTAAACACATTTTTTCCACAGCCTTTTTTCGTTATGAAACTATAAAAACCCCGACGTTTGGATTATAGAACAATGTTCCATAGTTTGTCAAGTAGTTATACAGATAAGGTTATCCAGCGGTTACAACGACGGATAAATAACGTTATGTAAACTAACGGATTGAGTTATCCACAAAAAGTTGCTTGCTTATTACTGTTATTAGTATTTAATAGATATATAAAAGGAAGAGAGCGTTGTGTATAACTTTTGGAGGAAAATCAAAAATGATAGGACAGTCAAAAAGTAATATAATCCCATTGTTTGATCAAGACTTTTCAAACATAGTCAAAGAGTTGATCAATGCAGCAAAGAGGAAAATTTATATAACAACATATAAGTTTGAGCCCAAATCAACCCCGAGCGCCCAACGGATCAACGCGATTGTTGAGGCGCTTTTTGTGGCCAATGTAAGAAAAGCTGACATACGTATTCTTTTAAACTTCTACGAAAACCACAAAGCGACCTCAAATATAAATTGGTATGCTGCCCGGATTTTTCAAAAGAATGGTATTATTGCCAAATATCAAACTTCCGGTAGGACGTTGCATCAAAAATTGATTTTAATTGATGATGTTTATGTTATTGCCGGCAGTCATAATTTAAGCGTTAAAAGTCTTGCTGAAAACATAGAATTGAGTTTTTTAATTCAAGATGATATTATCTACAAAGAGAGCGAAACAAAATTCTTGAAATTATGGGAAACTGCAAAGGATTTTCCATGGAGTAAATAAATAAACTATGTATACAAATTTCCCTCTTTACCCGACGAGCATTTTTTCAAACACCGACTACCCAGCGCAGGTTGATAATACAGACACAGTTTATGCCGCATTGATCAATGCTTTAAAAACCGAAATGCAGGCTTGCTTTGATGAATTAGGTATACTTCCAAAAGGCTCATATATAAGTGTTAAAGAAAGATTGAAAGCCATTTCTATTGCTGCCGGAATGGCGGTTGCAAGTCCTATTTCTCAATGGAAAATGAATGATAATCTTGCTACGACAAATGCAATAGATAGTGTAGATAGTAATAATGGAACTGCACAACAAAACACAGACCAATTAGATACCACAGGAAAAATAAATGGAGCTTTAACTTTTAATGGCACAAGTGATTATATAGACGTAGGAGACCAAGCTAGTTTAGATTTTACTACTGCGTTTTCGTTTGCGGGGTGGGTTAATTTAGCAAGTGGCGCAGATGATCATCACGAAATAGTTAGCAAAAAGGGCTATAGGGTTTGGGTGGTTGAGGGCGACGGAAAAATAGTATTTAGAAGCGACGCGACATATACATCTACAGGGAACATAACCTTTGGCGAATGGCAGCATATCGCCTTAACTATAAGTAATAAAACCGTAAAAGTTTATATCAATGGTGTTTATGATTCGACTTTTACTTTGGGCGTCACTGTAACAGGAACGTCGGGAAATAATTTTATGATAGGGCGTTATTCATATTCTCCGGACAACTTTACAGAGGGGGCGTTAGATGATATTCGCATGTATGGCGTCGCTTTAAGTGCTGACGATATAAGTATGATTTGGAATTTAGGAAATGGTACAGAGGACAAAAATCCACTATAAGAAATTATGGCGAAATTCGGGGCAAAAAAATTTGGCGCTTTTAAATTTGGGGCCGCTGTTGTTTCAAAATTTAGAGCGAATATCTGTCATGAGGGGATTCCTCTCGGAATTCAAGTCCGCCGGCAAATCAACAAAGAGTTTATTTTCCGTATAAAAAGCGGCACACAAGAGAAATATCCCTACTTCATACCGGCGAATCCTCAAACTGCAGGACAGCAGTCTTGGCGAACAACTTTCACGGCCGGCGTTGTTGCTGCAAAAGCATTAACCGACGGACAAAAAGAAGTCTATCGAAAAGACGCTTATCGGAAGCCCGGGCAAACTTGGTTTACTCGGTTTATGGCCGAATACCTATGGAGAGAAAGTCATTAAAATAATAGATCAAGATATCCCCGCCGAATTATATCGGCAATATCAACGTTCACTTGGTTTTGCGCAAGAAACAAAATCAGGTAGCGGGATTTATTCTATCAGAAAGCGGCCCCCTTATCGGCTGCCGCATATGCGCAGCGAGCGAGGAAATTCCCCGAGTGCTGCGCAGCTTGCCGTTCGTCAAGCGTTCAAAGATTCTGTTGATTGTTTTAACGGAAGCCCCCGGAGTGGTGGGGCTGTGCCTCCTGAACTTGGGTATCGCTCGCGTGAGTGGTGGTTTGCTCAAGCAGCGCTTCAACTTTACCCCCCTTATGTTGACAGAGATTTTGCAACGTGGGACGGCGAGGAAATAGAGCCTGACGACTGGCTCGGCTCGGACGACGTAAGTCACCCGCAGCCGTGGTTTTTACAAACTGATGAAGCTGATTTCATTGATTTTTACGACGAAATGAAAGGAAAATACGGTTATCCGTGGTCGTCCCGGAACAGCCCGGACGAGATTGTTACTAAAATGAATCAGATTGTTTGTGACGAAATAATTTATGATCCGGACGCGAATCCGTTTTATGCTTATACGCCAGGACAAACAGCAAAAAGCAGAAAAGGAATTTGCGACGATCAATCGATTTTGCATTATGCTTTGACTTGGAAAGCATTAAAAGAATTGTCATGGACTGATGATCAAATTGACGCTCGGCTTGGCGTTGTTATAAATGCGCAGTCGGGACAGGGTCATGTTTATAATTGGTGGAAAACACATCTTGGGTCAACAAAAATTATTGAAAATACTTATGATCCCGGCACGTCGCCGCGGGTCATGGGCGATATGGCGTATTGGGGCGCAACTGGCGACACTTACCTATTAAATCGCTTTAATAAAACAAAATCCTATTTGGCGCGGTTTACTTCTGACGGGATAACGCGTCCGCTTTGGTATTTTAATTATTTTATGCAGCATACTTTTCCCGTTTTTTATGCCGACACAATCCCGGACTGGTGCGGGTTATGTATTCCCATTGAAAGCATTGGTCAAGCGTATTATAAAAACCTACAAAGCACATATTTTCACGATTATGAGGACGCATGGGCTGCGGCTTGGAATTTATATCAAAACAACGATTGGGTCGCATATCCTTATGAGCAACAATATCTATACGGATTTGGGCGAAGTGATAAGTCTCCCGCTTGGGATCCATACCAAGGGCAGATATATACCGACAAAGTGCCACTAACATTCAAGCCCATTGATCATATATCGCCTGCGAGGTGGGCGCAAATTGATAAAATAAAAATAGCGTTTAAAACTTCGTATTGGTATGAGCCCAACGACGGGGGGTCAATCCGTTGTATTGAGAGCGGCGAAACGCAGGCGCAGGCTTACGGAGTAACTGCTTTTTATCTACCAAAAGAGATTTGCACTTATGAGGAATTTACGCTCACGTTTGAAACGTTATCTCTAACAATAACAGATCTAAAACCGCTCGCGCCGGTTGTTGATTATAGTTATCACACAGTCGGCTTTTCTCATGAATTAGGGTGGGCAAAATTATATTGCACCGGCGAGGGGATTTATTAAAATTATGAGTTAGTGTTCCGCAGGATCACAAACGATTTTTATTCCAAAACCACAATATATAGTGTTTGACAGCAGAGCAAAACAAATGTAATCTATATTAGGATTCAAGCGTCCCCTAGAATCGGGCGCTTAATTTTAGCCAAAAAGGGGGTGCAATATAAAATGGCAAAAGTAGTAGGTCCTTTGATGTCTCTTGAAGCAAGAGGCAAAATTGGAGATGCACTCGTCGCGTTTGTTTGGAAAGGCCGGAACGTCATGCGTTCTTGGACTATCCCCTCAAATCCGCGTTCCGTTGGGCAAACTATCGCCCGTCAAAAACTGGCGTCTATGGGCAAAAACACACTTGTGATTAAACCTATAACAACCGGTTTAACTTCTGGCTCGTCAATGTATCAGTCTATAAAAGATGTTACTCCGTCAAGTCAGATCTGGAATGCCTATTTTGTGAAAGCCGCTCTTGATGACCTCAAAACCGAGGCAACTTTCACGGAACTTTGGGACGCTATTACCAGCAGCACATTCGTCTTGACCAATTTTCAAGAAAATGCAGCTGCTCTTGGAATGGCTACCCTTACGGGTGCGGCATATGCGACGTCAATCCCGCCAGAAATTCAACTGGCTATGGGTGCTTATGGTGCCTATAAACTCGGACTAACCGGAACAACCTCTGTATATAACACTTATCCGAGCACGTGGACGACTGCGCAAGTCTCTGACTTTGCGACAGATTACTTCACTGCGACTTAGTCGCGGCGTTGTTAGGGAACTGACGGAACGGCCGCCGTTGGTTCTTGATAATCCACCTCTTCGAACTAAATAATAACCGGGCCGAAAAAAAGGAAAATTAAAATGCAAGATTTTACACTCGGCGACCTCGTTATAATGGAATTAGCTTTAGCGACATTTTCAAAAGAATTTGATATCTCGCTTTTTGCGTCTTTGCAAATGCAAGATATCGCAACAAAAATTGAAATGAATATCCGGAAATTGTCTGCAGCTGCCGCGCCTTTGAGCGTTGTTCCTCTTGGCGACGAAGAAAAACCAACTCCGCACGCTTAAATAATGCACAAAGCCAGTTATGACATTATGCAGTATTTTGCTAAAAAATACTTATTCCCGGGCGACAACTTGAAAATTCTTGATGTTGGGAGTTTAGACGTAAACGGAACATACAAAGATATTTTTCAAAAACCGAATTGGCGCTATTCCGGTCTTGATTTAGCAGAGGGAAAGAATGTTGACATTGTTTCCCGTAGCGCTTATGACTTTGACTTACCCGACAATGTTTTTGATGTTGTTGTTTCGGGAAATTGCCTCGAACACGTTGAAGCGCCATGGCTATGGATTGATGAAGTTGAGAAAGCAGTCAAGCCCGGCGGCTTGATCTGCATTATTGTCCCGTTTTATGTTGGGCCGCATAGATATCCGCTTGACTGTTGGCGGATTCTGCCCGACGGCATGAGATATCTATTGAAAAAAAGCGGCAATTTAGAAATAATTGAGTGCTTTCAAAACAAACTTAAACCCGGCGACGTTTGGGGTATCGCCAAAAAGTCGCCGTGATCACTAGGGGGGTAAAATGTCAACTACGATAATAATCCCATGTAAAGACGGATTAAACTATACAAAAAATTGCTTAATGAGTATTTTCACAAAAACAAAAGCACCTTTCAAAGTTATTGTTGTTGACGACGGCAGCACAGAGGAAACAAAGAGATCTCTCCGAAAAATCAAAAATATAACATTACTTGAAAATACGAGTAATATGGGATTTCCGAAATCCTGTAATGTTGGTATGCGTGCCGTCAAGACAAAATACTTTGTTTTAATGAACAATGATGTTGAAGTCACGAAAGGTTGGCTGTCAATGCTGCTTGAAGTAATGGAGAAAAACCCTGAACTTGGAATTTTGGGGCCGAAAACGAACTCCGTTTCTGGGCCGCAGCATGATCCGAACGCGCATTATAATTGCAATATAGGATTAGAGCAATATGCTTATGAGGTTAAAAAGCGCAAGCCGCCCCGAATTGAGCCGTTTCCCCGGATTGTTTTTTTCTGTGTATTGATTCGCAGCAAACTATATAAAAAAATCGGTGGGCTTGACGAAAACTTTGGACTTGGAAATTTTGAGGACGACGACTATTGCTTACGCGCTCATATGTCGGGATATAAAGCGGCTATTGATCATAATGTTTTTGTTCATCATTACGGATCAAAAACATTTAGCAAGTTAGGAAAGGGCTTTTCAGATCTATTGATAAAAAATAAAGCCTACTTCATGAAGAAGTGGGGATCGTCTAAAATTTAGAAAGTGATCAACTTATGAAAAGAACACTAAAACATTCTGTTATATTAGCAAATCGCTGTGACACAATTTCACTTTGCATGATTATGAAGAACGAAGAAAAGCGACTTGTGCGCTGTTTAGAATCTGTTAAGGGCCTCGTTCATGAGATTATTATTGTTGATACTGGCTCAACTGACAATAGCATTGATATTGCTCGCAGCTATGGGGCGAAAATTATTCATTCAAAATGGTGCGACGATTTTGCTTTTAGCCGCAACGTTAGCTTAAAAGCCGCGACCAAAAACTGGATATTAATTCTTGACCCGGACGAAGTTATCTCCCGCCAGGACTTTTTTACAATCCGGGATCATACTTTACATAATGAGGTTATCGCTTGGCGCATGGATACGCGCAATTATGGCAATAATCCCTTTCAAGTGGATTCCCGGCCGAATCCTCACGATATGCCCGAGGCTAAAAATTACAAAACTTTTGTTCCAAGCACAAAAACAAGATTGTTTCAAAACTGGAAGGACCTAAAATTTGAGGGCTGTTTTCACGAAATGATTGACTATGACTTGTCGCGCCGGCGTTTGCCGTGGGCTACTTCAACAGCGCAAGTTCATCACTACCCCGAGGAAATAAGCCAAACCACGCATAAGGAAAAAGCCTTTTTTTACTTACGGCTTGCCGAAAAAAAGGTGCGCCTTAATCCAAAAGACAATCAGGCATGGTGGGAATTATCGGTCGCCGAAAACATCTGCGGCTATAAAGAAAGAGCGCTGCGATCTTCTTCAAAAACATTAAAGAACGAAAAACAATCTCCAAGCCGTCTGTTTTTTATAGCGTCGCTCAATAAAGAATGTGGGCGCAATTCTGAACATAAGTATATTTTTGAAAAAGCAGTTTGCTTGTTATATCCAAATTTAACGCATATTGACCAGGCGAAAAGAATTCCCACATTTAAAAAGTATCAAAATTTCTAGATATCTTCCAGTCTCTCGCCTACCCGAGATAAAAAAACTATATTTTGAGGTTTTTCGCAGTGTGGCGCGGATTTTTCAGATTTAGCGGATATCAAGTCCGCAACTATTGCATGATATTAAAAAAACCTATCGCATAGAATATGAAAAGCCCCCCGCATAAATACAGACACAGCCAAAAAGGTATAACTTTGCATTTTTGGGGGTGTTTTGGGGCTTTTTATTTTTGCCTTTTAAATCTGCCGTTTTCTTTCGCGGCTAACAGCCGAGCAAGCGAGAGAAATTTCCCCTGCGGGGGGGCTGCTCTTTTTTCCATAAAGCAGCCCCCACGCAACATAAAATAGAGGTGCGCCCTTGCCCTTTGTCCGAAGCGGGCGTATTGAGAGGTCGCCACGTCTTGAAACTATATCAGGAAGCCCGCAAGTTTAGGGCGCCACAGGCTACGACGCCCCAAGAAAGAAAGTCGGCTTTTCTACGGGCTCTCCTCTGAACCTCCCCCGCAAGAGTGGTCGGAGTTCACGCAAAAACCAAAAAGGGGCGGCGGTGTTCTTCGGAAGAAATAACACACGCTGCGTTCTTGCTTGTAAAGGGTGGTGAAGTGCTGCGATAAAATTCTTCTGGGTGGGGTTGTTGGTGGTATAAAATAAAAGTAATGCCCGCAAGCAAAAAAGAGGTACGCTAGATTGCAGGGGTATGTCAAGCCGAGAAAAACATCTCTTGGTTTTTCTCATATCGGGCTTGTTTACATAATGTATTTTATGCGATGTTAGTAAGGACGCCCCTGCTTTCTACAAATCCTGTATAACGTCGTGTAGAATCCATTATGTATAAATACCCCTGCAAGACACACACGCCGCCGCTTGCATTTCATTGTCACTACTTCCCCACGTTAAGCAGCGAATAGCTGTTGAACGTGAGGGCAATTCTTCCCGGAGTGCAAGTCTATCGCCTCGTTTCAATTCGGCTTTTTCTTTATTGCCCGACGCCGCCGAGCCGATTCGGACTAATCCAGTTTATTCGCTTTTGCTTTGCTTTTTTTTTGCCGTTCCCCGCGAGTTTTCTTCTCTCGCGGGGGTTGAGAAGCGAAGCGCAGGGCTGAAAGCCCGGAGACGAGCGCACGAAACCAGGGCGGGCGGGGGCTTGTGGGGGGCTTTGCACCCCACACACCACGCACGAACGGCCGCGAAGAATATAAAATATTCGCGTCAAACTGCTTTAAGATAGACGCCCCCGAGCCCATTCGGGCGAGCCTAGTTTTCACGCAAGCCGCCCGGAGTTTAATTTATCAATTAAAAATCCTCTCGGCTATCTCGTTAAATAATCTCGGCTACCTCTCGGCTACCAGCCTC
>Ga0208769_1001503_pt1 | contig 10282 bp, 31 predicted proteins | sample AntAceMetag02UKC_FD_184768 | JGI IMG/M metagenome (GOLD analysis project Ga0208769, IMG submission 184768) | Saline lake microbial communities from Ace Lake, Antarctica- Antarctic Ace Lake Metagenome 02UKC (SPAdes) (version 2) | ecosystem: Environmental > Aquatic > Non-marine Saline and Alkaline... | reverse complement strand
AGCATCCATCATAGCTGATCTGACCATTGATAAATTACTATAACTAACATCCAAGTCCTTCATAACTTCCACACCTAGTTTGTATATACAATAAGTAAGTTCTCCTTTTTTAAAAATATTTTTACCAGCATTCACTAAAGCAGCTTCAAATCTTTTTCTGTCTGTCTCTTCAATGTACGGCATAACTAGGTCCTCCTTATTTTTAATTATTTCTTATAATAACGTTCAACTAGTAAAATTAAATCGTCGTTTTCAAGTTTAGCTAACTCCCCCAAAAAAATTTTCATAATTTCTTTTATCTGGGCTATATCTACTTCTTTTTTGCCTGCCTCTTTTTCTGCAATAATTTTAGCCATTTCATTTAAATTAATCATTTTTTATTCTCCTTTTAATTTTTTATATGGAACTGGTATATATTCTAAACTATTTAAATCTTCTTCTATATCTTTTCTTACATTCCCCTCATTACCTGAACAATAAAAATCTAAATAATCTTCTCCTTTGTATCTCATACTGGCTACCATTCCTCCAGCATATCTCCAAGAACAACCATAGATATAATCTATGCCTACCCTCTTCCACTGCATATTACATAAAGCAGCATAAAAAGCTTTAGCATAATCATCATCTTCCATTTTTGAAGCTAGTGCTTGTATCTCTTTTTCAAAGTTAGGATCTTTTTGTTTCATTTTATTTCCACTCCCTTTCTCCTAACGTTGCCACCATTTTGACATATTGAACATAGGACGTATCCATTTTTTTATAGGTGATTTACTCCTAGAGAACAACACAATACCAATAATAGGTTCATGTCGCATTAATTTCTTTCGTGCTTCTTCCATACTTGTTCCAGTAGTTAAAACATCATCTACTATAAGATAATAATCACCAAATTCATCTATATATTTATTTAAAACCTTAGCCAATCTAAGACCTCCAGTTGGTATACCATACACACCAGCGAATTTAAATCTTTTAGAAATTAAATAAGCTAATGTCTCTATATCCCCATCTGTTAAAGCATCACACTCTATTTTAAAATTACTTTTTTCACCCGAATGCATAATAAAGTTTTTCTTCTCAAATAACGTAGTTCTCATTTTTTTATCCCTATACACCGAATTTTTAAACCTATTCATTTTGTCTTCGTATCAAGTCATATTCTAAATATTCTAAAAAGCAATTCTTCCCATAATGGTGGTATATTTTCCAACTCTTTTTGCATTTTTCTTGTTTCTTCTTTTAACCAGCCTGGCATTTTCTTCTTAGATAATTTTTTCTTCTCAAATAATATCGATTTTGAAACTACTTCCCAAATGAGTGTGTTACACCTTGGACAATAAAGTTTATTACCAACAAAAATTTTCGTACATGCTGGTATAACATTATAATGTCCATTTACACAATATCCGTTACCGTTATCTTCTTCGTCTTTTAAATAAGACTTAATTTTTTCTAACATACTAAGTTCCCTTTCTCATCTGTTGACCAAGGTTCAAATCCTGATATTTTTATTTCTTCATCAGAATTAAGTTCACCAAACACAGTTCTTGAAACTTCCATTTTTCTTACCGCAATTACGTGCTTACTTTTACATTTTAAACATTTTAGAATACCTTGCCCTGCATAATGAATATCACCACACTCACCGCAGTGTATTTTTACAATTACAAAATGTTGTTTTAAATCAAAGGTATTACAATTAGGACAGGGGTCGTCTCTATTTGGTTTTTTAACATAACCACACCAACCACATTTGTTACAGTAAACCCACATATATTCTGTTTTTTCATAAATTTCGTCCCAAGGTGTGTCTGGTTTGACTATCATTGTTTTTAACATTTCTTCATTTAATGAATTTCTCATACTATCAATCATCCACACTAAACTGTTTGCATCCCCGATTTTTTTATTACACTTTAATACTTCTTTTTTCAAATCAAATAATTTTTTTTCTATTTTAGATAAAAAATCTTTCATGTTTTATTATCCCTTGTAAAAATATTTCAACTTTTCATTTAGCCAATCCAGTAGTTTATATAAACCTAACTCTTCAGCCATAACCCTACCTAATTCCTCTAAAGCTTCTCTTGCTTTTTTAGCGTCGTTTTCCATTTCTACCCCTCTTCTGTTGGTAATATAGGATAATAACAACCAGGCCATATTTCATTTATATCAGGGAGTAAAATACCCTTCTCTATAGGGCCTACAAAATGAGAACTATCCACACAAACCTCAACTGCATCTTTCTCTTTATCAAAAACACCAGCAACATACCATACTGCTCCGTCTTCTGTTTCTTTTATATATTTACCTACTATCCATATTGTTTCCATTTTTTATTCTCCCACATATTTTTTAACTTCATCAACTGTTAAATTTGTAAAACCAGTTATTTTTCCATTATCATAATTAGCTGCAATGTGCCCCCACCCGTACTTATCAATTCCAAACAAACCATTAAAAACACCAACCATACCAACTTGAAAATAATTATCAATAGACATTACCTGCACTGTTTCATGATCAGCCATTTCTTTATTACAAGCTATTCTGTTACTAAATAAAGTATTTATTGCTTGACTATCTATCTTCAACAAACTATTTAAAAAATCTACTGTCTCTTGTATTGTAACACTTTCCTTTACCATATCCATATCTCCTTTTACTTTATTAATTTACCAGTTTCTCTATCTAAAATTGTTGTCTCTCTGGGATTAATAAAACAATACTTTATTATATTAAAAATTAATCTCAATTTATTAAAAAAGTAATACATAAGCTGCTCCTATATGTAATAATATAATAATTAAAAATGCCCACAAAAACCCTTTAAAAAAATTCTTATTTATATCTTCCTTTATTATTCTCTTAGGAGGGGGTTCAGGTGGTTTTGGGAGTGTCCACTCTATGTCTGGAGGCTTTACACTATAATCTGGTTTTTCTTCCTCCCGGCAAAACTCACATGGATATTTTTGATCTATCTTACCACTATATACTGGGCAATCTTCGTCAGCATATTTACATCCATGTTTTAAACAACAATGTGCTGCATGTACAGTATCCCTAATTGAAGTCATTATATCCCCCATGAATTTCTATTTTCTTTTAGATATAAAATTGTTTTATAGAATCTTACCATAAATGAATGATACTTTATTGCCAACCAAAGCAATGTTAATTTAATATAGCTTAACATTTATATCATCTCCTTCTCAATAAGTGTATTAAGTGTAATGCCAGCAGATAAGAGACAATCACATTCAGCACAACGTAGATGAGTTTCTGTACCATCCATACAGGATGTTCTCACTTCATAATTGTCAAAACTTCCACAATACCAACATCTTCCTTTGTACTCATTTTCAGTTATATTCATGGTCTTTCGTTTATAACTTTAATTAATTTTTCAATAACCTTAACCAATTTCTTTACCTCGTTACTTATGTACTTTTTATCCATTTCTGTCATTTGCATATGCGTTTTTTTTTCCTTTATTAATTTTTTAACAACGTGTATAATCATCCACACTATCAATATTGTTGACCCAATCTTCCCAATCTTCTGAAGTCCAACTCATACTTTTCTCATGGTCTTGTAAAGTCCATAAAAATCTAGAAGTCCAATATTCTTTTCTTTTTTCTTCAGGATTCCAAACCTCATATACTATATCCCATTCCCAACCTGGTTTATTTGCGCCAAAAAAATATTTTTCGTGTAAATTTAAAACTTCACAAATACCATCACCTTTTAAGGAGGCCGATAAAACAGTAATAACTTTATCACCTGGATTAAAAGCTTTAAAAGGTTCAAAAGGTTTGTATTCCATTATTAAATCCTCCTTTATATTAAATTAAAAAACGCAGCTAATGTCATAAGCAAACCTATGGTTATAACCAAAAACAATGCTATTTTTTCATTTCCCATTTTACACAACCCCTAAACCAGTAAGTATTAACCAAATCCCTATAACCGCACCTGCTGTAAGTAGTATTTTTTCTGGCAAGCACATAAAATTTTCCTTTAACCAACCAATGTTTCTTCTGTAGTTCCATCAATAAATAATTCATCAGCTACTATAATAAAACCCTCTGTTTCATACCAGCTAGAATATCTTATTATAATACAATATGAATTAACATTACGAATTTTATTAAATGTTTCTATCCAAACGGGAACCTCAATTACTTCTACAGAATAGGGCATCTTAACATCTACACCTTTATCATACCCATTAACATTAGTATCTGGCCAACCATCTGGTAAATCATTTACTGGAATCCAACCTTTTTTATGTGAAGGGTCATATGTATAGGCACCCCTTTGATTAGGAATACCACAAAATACCCCTGGGTCTATAGTTTTAACATGTACTTTTAATTCCATATTAATTTTCCTTTAATCAGTAAAATAACGCTCTGATAATTCACAAGCTTCCATTTCACTCCTGACCCATGCATGAACAGCACTTCTTACAAACGGGTGCCTACAATACTCGTCTGCTACATAATCACCATCAAAAATACCAATAACAGCTTTATCAGGTGAGTCGGCGTACCAAGCCAATTCGAACATGGTACCTATAAGTGCTTTTTGGGGATCATACCTATGGAAGTTTGCAAAACACATTGAGCTTCGTTTAACCGCCATCCTATCTTTGGGGACGATCAAATCCACTCCTGCGGTTTCATAAACTTTTTCGCGGGTGGTTGACTCTGTTTGTACACTTCTATTAAATGCATTGTGACATGGATCAATAATATTAAATATAGTTGGTTGATGGTACATATCACCTTCATGTAAGAAGTAGTCTCTAACTCTTTCTCTCCATTCGTAACTTTCAGGTGCAGCTGAAGAAATCTGCCCTATTAAATAAATTGTTTGATTCATCTTCCTTTTCCTTTCAAAAACCCCTTTGTTTCTTTTATTCTATTGTGTTTTTCCCGAAGTTAAAACAATCCTTGCTAACGACCATGATGGTTTTTACTACAAGTTAACAGCATTATAATCGATTTCACTGACGTTATATCTTTCCAATTCCTTTTCTAGTATGTGTCCTATTAGATCATCCATAGTATCAAAACCAGCTTCTACTCTACAATCTTCTAAAACAGACCAGTCATTTTCAGAAAGTTCGATTTCTATTTCTATTTTATTTTCATCCATTTTCTTATCCTTTTTTAGTAATATAATAAATACATAGTAATAGTAGTAGTAATATTATTTAACCATTATCCATTATCCATTCTAATCTTGCCTTTAGTATCATTTCCTCAATTCTTTCTGCCTCTTCAGAGGTTAATCCTAAAAACTTTGCTACATCATCTATTTCATAATTAGTGTCTTCTAATTGTCTAATTTTGTCTTCTTCCATTAGTTGACTCCTATAGTTCTATATCTCCTTGAAAACACGAAAACTATACAATAGACTTTTTAATTCCGCGCGAGAAGATTTTAGTTTCTCAAAAAAATTTAGAACTTTTATTTTTAATAGGGAGCTGTTTCCGATGGGCATTTTTTACATTTATTTTTGGGTTTGCCATACCTACAGACCCCTAATAATCACTAAAATATTCCTTTATTAAAACATTAACCTTGTTGAAAGCCATTGATTTTTCTGGATCTTTCATTCTTTCAAATTCAATTTTTCTATACTCAGCTTCCATATATTTATCAAATTCTTCTTTAGTGCCACCAGCCTGATTAAATTTAAACCATTCATCCCATTCAAAATCTTTACAATACATGATTAAAGCTTCTAGCGGATCTTCACATTTATAAATTTCCATAATGTCTTTTATAGCATCATCTAAAACATCTTCATAGTTTTCCACTTTGCTTTATCCTAGTTTTGTTATAAACTTTTTTTATATGTATCCTCCATTGTTTATTCCTCGGTTCTATATTTAAAGTAATCAAGCATACCACCTTCTGTATAATGGCTTACCTCAGCCCCAGCGTCAGCTAAAATAAATAGTATCATCTCCCAGTCCTCTTGTTTAATAATAACAAACCCTGGTTTTGAATGATCTACAGTAATATCAGCCAATATTTCATCATCCGTTATTTTGCTATCCATTTTTTATGCCCTCCTATTAATTAGAGTGGTTAGTTAATTTTTTCCTTTTGCCAACTTTTCACACAATTCTAAACAATACATTACAATAAAAAGCGGCCATAATATTAATGCCATAGTCAAAGCGTTTGATTTATCTTTAGCAAAAGATTTTCTCAACTTTTCATCAGAATATCTTATTAATAAAGCAGTCAAGATTATTCCTATAATATAAAGTAATATAAATAGTGCCATGTTATTTTCCCTCCACTATTCCAATAGTACAATGTTGTGCACCACCGTGTGCAAACACACATAGTTCTTTTAATTCAAATCCTCTAACCTTACCAATAAAAGATGAATGATAACCGAAACTTACTATTACTCCGTCTTTACTTAGTATTCTTGGTACTTCATCTGCTATTAGTTTAAACCTACTGTTCCTATGACCGTTGTACATTTCCATGGATTTTCTATATGAATTTCCAGACCAACAACATTTACCATTTCTTCTTATATAAACTATGTGGTTGGGGACATTAACACAATAAACGTTTCCTTCATATCGTATTTTTTTAACATATTTATCTAATTTCTTTTTAGTTATCATAGGAGTCAATCTGTGCTTAGTTATATTTAAAACATGGCCACCTTTTTTGGTTTCATAAAAAGTAGATACCATACCAATTTTTAACACTATTTCTGAAATATCATCAATTAATTGCTTCGAAAAAGAACAATAACTTAAATGGCTATCAATATAAAATTTTTTATACTTTTCATTCCATCTTTTTTCTTTTTTTCTATGACCGTCCCCTAATATTAGTCCTTCTAATAAAAACATAAGGTGTTTAGAAGATGAATTCTTTATTTCTTTTGGTATAAATTTTTCCTTAGTTTTACCAAACTGTCTTAAATAAACACATAGTTGTTTATTATAAATAGTAAATCCATTTTTGTCAATTAAATAATGAAATCCTACATTTTTTATCCAACCCTCTATTATTTTCCTATTTTTCTTCTTTTTCTGAGCAATCCTAACTCTATAATCTGTTCCTACTGGGTCAGTACAACCTTCTGCTAACCATATCCCAAAAAAACGTAGCCAATCATCCATATTTATTTTTTTATCTTTTGCCTCCGTTTCATTATATCTATTATGACCATTAAATTTAACTTCTGGCAAAATAAAATAATTCACTTCTTTCCCTATCCATTTACAATCGCTTTTAGATTCAAATCCAAAATTAATATTATCTGCCCTTACAAAATTAAACTTATTTGTTTTCCATAATTTTCTAATATATAATTCATGATTAGGTGTTACTACTAAACTAACAGAGCCAGATTTTATTTTAATCATCTCTCCATCGTGATAATTTACAATATATTCTTTCGGTTTATGATATTCTAATTCATGGGTAGTTGGGTTTAGGGTGGCTATTTTCTCTTTTTTATTTAAATTTTTAAATAATTTCCACCCCTCATCAGTGAGTATTTCAGTCTTATCATCATAACAATATGGGGGATCACAAATAATAGTATTAAATTTATGTCCTTGCCATTCTCTTACAAAGTCTAAGGCATCCATATGAAAATCTGCGTTCATTGTTTCATCTACATCATTTCTTATCTCATCAAGATTTAGTTTGGTCTTGCCAGCAAACAAATTTAAAACTTTTCCTTTACTGCGCGACTCGACCCATTCTTTAATCTTAGGTGATTTAAATGTGTATCTTCTAAGATTTGTTCTTATTAGTGTTAATTCTGTCATTTACATCTTCTCCTTGAAACATCCTGCTTGTCTTAATGCATCTAGAATAGCAACAACATGGTTCCCAGTTGCTCCACTGTACATCTGACCGCCATCTATAGTTATATCAAATGGCAAACCAACATCCCAGTGTTTAATACAATCCCAAACAGCATTAAACTCAGGAGTATTCAATTCCTCTGGTAAAGGATCTCTCCATTTTTCACTCATATTATTCTCCTTTCAAACAGATAAATGTTCGTACTCTGAAAATAATGAGAAACACCAACCATTACCATCAAACCAATATTCCCCAATAAGAGTATCATCTTTATCCAATTCTGATTTAATAATTTCTGGATAAAAAAGAATTCCTTTTTCTTTTTCTTTAAAATGTTTAATGAGACAGAATTCATTATCCGAAAATTCATTTTTTAACCAAAGTTTACTCATTTTTAATTTCCTTTAATTTTCTACTGTAACATCTGGTAAATTCATGAACATTAATCCTAATGCTTGTTCGATCATCCCAGGTCTGCCACGACCGTCTACCATAAATTCAACACCCTCTTTTTTAAGTGTAACAAAATCATCTTTTTGACATTTTACAATATAAATACTTCCATCAGGCATAGTAACTTGCCGTGTCACTGAACAAGCCATAAGTGATAAACTAATTATTAGAATCAACACAAAAGTTACAATTCCTTTCCTAGCTATTATCATCTTTCTTTTTCCTTTTTGGTTGTTTAACCATTTTACAGTTCTTACACCACACTCTGATACCAGATTTAAATATCTCTTTACAGAATGACATTTTATAATTTAATTTTGTATCTTTTGGACATCTTGGCATTGTTCTTTCTCCAATCTACATTTTGGACATCTTACATACCTTGTGCCGGCATAACCATACATAATATTCATATACAATCCTGGTTTTTCAATTCCCATCCTGATATAGTTTGAAAAATGTTTAATACAACATTTGGGATATCCAAAATATCTTCCCAGGTCCATATTAATATCATATGTTGATATTTTAGCCATTGCTCTTAGTCTACATAAAAAATCAACATACATATGATCTTCTTTTCTCATTTTAAACATTCCTAATCTTCCTCTATAAAAATAGACTTACCATCTATTAAAATATCACGAACTTCGTTTGGCATTATTATTTCTGTATCATCATCTCTGTTATACACTATAAGACGTCTACCATCTCCGTTTAATACCTTTCTTAATTCTTCAGGTCCGGGATTTCTCATTGTCATTCCGGTAGGTGTTAAATTAGAGTTATGTATTCTCTTAGATCTTTTACTCTTATCCACAGGTACAATTTCTATCATTTTTCTTCCTTAATCTTTTTTAATATATCCTTTTTATACACTTCAAAAACCACCTCGTATTCCGGGTGACAATGACAGGACGTGTTATGTTTAACTTTAATTGGAAACACACCTTTATTTTCTATAATATAAAAAATATAATCATTCTCTGACCAACCTTTGTTTTTAAGATGGTCTTTTATTAATTGCTCCACATAATAATTTATTGAAGTAGTAGTATCTTCCCAAAAGTCTAAAGCTTTATTATTTAATTCCATCTATAAACTCCTTTTAATCTTCACGGTCTAATATTTCATCCATGTCCATAACCATGTTATCGTCCCATATTTCAATTCCATGCTCATAATGTTCAGTTATGAATGTAAACAACTCAGCAGGCACAAACCCTCTTAATTGTATTAAACCATAACCTTGACCTAAAAATGTTTCTTCTCTACATTTTTTACATACTAAGTGATGATTTGTCATTGTTTAATCCTTTATTTTATTGTTACTACTAAATTATTTTTTACTACTATCTTAAACTTATCTTTAAGTGGATATTCTCCATTACCTAATATTTTTATTTTTAATTTATTTTCGTTAGTTAATATATTATCTCTTATAATAGATAGATCAATCTGCATCACTCTCTCAATGTATCTTAACATGGCGTGTTCAGATACTTCCAAATTGGTTTCTTTAAGATTTTTAATTTGTCTCTCGATCGATTTAAATTTATTAGTTACCGTAGTATGTTTTCGTTGAAAATCCTTTTGTTCTAAATTTAATGTTTCAATCTCAACAAGTAATTTGGTTCTACGACTTTCAAGTTGTTTTAATATATGTGTTCTTTTAAGAGTCATTTAATCACCTATCGTGGTTGTTCTATTTTTCAGACGTTCGAAAATTTATTTTTTACATTTATGACATCTAACATAACCGCCTTCCTTTTTGGTGGTGCCGGGCGGAGGAGTTGGTTTATGTTTTATGTTAGGTGGTTTTGTATTTGGTGATTTCTTTCCCATTTATTTACTCCCTTTCATAAAGAAATCAATTATCTTAAATACACATTTACCATTAAATGATGCTTCTTTATAAAGTTGATCCATAGACTTTTTTGGAGTGTAATGATCCATTTTT
>Ga0208769_1001498_pt1 | contig 10299 bp, 5 predicted proteins | sample AntAceMetag02UKC_FD_184768 | JGI IMG/M metagenome (GOLD analysis project Ga0208769, IMG submission 184768) | Saline lake microbial communities from Ace Lake, Antarctica- Antarctic Ace Lake Metagenome 02UKC (SPAdes) (version 2) | ecosystem: Environmental > Aquatic > Non-marine Saline and Alkaline... | reverse complement strand
AAGGGACTAATGTCATTCTCTCAAGGCTCAAGCGTAGAACTTACAAGGAAGGTTCGCAATAATCTTTCTTCCTTTGTCAGTCTTCCCTTGACATTGGACTATGAGAAGAAGCGTGTTATAGCAACATCGGCTACCGCCAACACAGGATTCATATACGAACCTTCCACTTCTAAGCTATTTCGGTGGAATGGCACGGCCTTTAGATACACAACACCTCAGTTCCATCTTCCTGATTGGGCTCCATTCCTTCCTGATAGGCTTGTATTCACTATTGCTAACGGGAATAAGAAGAATGGTAGCCTTAAATATCAGGTCAAATACGAAGATGATGACTGGGGCCGTGTTCAAACAATGCTTCTCAAGTACCAGCCTGGAGACTACACTGTAATTAGCGATGATCTAGCGGCACCTATGAGCGTTCACAAGTTTCAGTTACGGTTGACAGACATTACTACCAACAAGTTTATCAAGGAAATACGTGTTGATCTTAAAGACTTCTCAATAGATGATTATTCACAATGAAAAGATTTGCCATATTACTGAGTATATTCGCAGGTGCCATGACCGCTTTTGGTGCGTTGATGGATCAAACAGTAAACGAGTCTGATGCTAGACTTGTAAGACTCAAGGGTGATCCTCAATTAGCTGGTTCTGACCTTACAAGGATTTGGCCTGCCGTTGCTGCTGATGCTTCTAGCGGATATACAGTCAAGGAATTGGCTGAGAATCTTAATGATGTATCGATATACACTAATCCTCTTGCGAATAAGCATACCTATACCGGTACATGGGTCAATATTTCTACTGAGGCCATTGATGAAAATACTGCAGGAACGGCTGCAAGAGTCCCTGTAATCATCCAGAGATTGCATAAAGTTGATACACCTACATCAGCATCTAGCTTAGACGCTATTCCTTCTCGCATATCTGAGGATAACGAGATATTGGACTTGTTCCAGATTCAGGAAGGCGAGGGTGATACACGATCTCTTATGTGGGAGAATCTTCCTCCAGGCAACGAAGGAGCAGGAACTACCTTTCAAGACTTAATGTATAACATTACCGATGCACAGATGGTGTCTCAGTTCGCATCAGGATGGGTCTATTGGAGGCGCGAATGGCAGGACACTAAGGATGGCATAGGTCAGTTCATGGTGGCCTTCAAGAAGGCTGTATGGGCTAATTCGGCAGGAACATCTCCAGACAAGGTACTTGATCAAAGCTTCAATTATCAGCGCATCAACTATGATCCAGGTACAGGTATTGCAGGTTGGTCAAGAAGGAGTGTTGATGGAGGTGATGGAATACCTATCGCTGACTTGGCCCAAATAGGAAGCAATCAGACAGCAGGTGCCGGTTGGGTGCTTGATTCTGTGTCAGTAAGTGATAATGGTGACGGTTCAGGTAGCGTAAGGACTACCAAGACCAAAGAGCGCGACACTACTAATTATGTATATCGATCATGGAAGGCTTCTAATGGGCGTAGAGAGGAGCACGAGGTTGTCATTTGGAGCAATCTAAGTTCCGACAATGCGACTCTTATATACCTAGATGCTAAGATCAATAGCACTTCTATGACTAATGCTACCTACGCCACATCACCTAGCAGTCACAAGTTGGCATCAGTAGATCAGGTGCCTAACGCTAATGGAAGCTATGATGTGAATAGAACCACGTTCATTCCCAAGTATGGTGGAAGTGCTGCGAAGTCTTCCGATTGGGAGAATTATACTAACTCAACTACATATATAGTAACTAAATATAGAAGTGTACGGACAAACGGCAAGTCAGTAGATCAGAAGCGGCTATTTACTCGCACAGACAATGACATACAGTGCGAGACTGCTGACAAAGCCTACGAACACATCAATAGCTTTGCCGACAAGATACATGTAATTAAGAGATATCCAGGCACCGGCAAGTATCGCTTCACAGCAGTAACAGAGTCGGTTGGTTCATGGACTGATGAATAATGAAAAGACTATTGTCCATACTGTTAGCTATAGTGATCCCTCTGGCATGTGTAGCAGGTGAGGAAGAACTACTTGAACAGATCAAGCGGCTTAAGTCGGCTATGCGTATCATGTTGGATCGGATAGAGTTACTTGAACTCACAACATCAATCAATGATGAACAAGGGGAGATGGAAGATAGGCTCCCTGAAGATTTTGGACTAGACTATGAGCAATGGCTTCCTGATGCTTCCAATGACTATGCTACTTTAGTTTATAGCACCACGGCAACTAATTGGGTTGTGAACACCAATGCAGCTAATGGCCTAACCTATCAGGTATGGCAGATTGGCACCAACGGGACTAGGTTTTTCGATTATGTACGGGCAACTGCTAACTAATGAAACGTATCATATTGATAGTGACACTGCTCTGTGCGGCACCGAGCCATGCAGGTGTATTCACTGTGGTAACAAATGGCTACCTATGGCAGAGTACGAACTATCTAAACGAGTTACAGACAACGTACAGGGAACACATACACATCGCCACGAAGCTTTATACTCCTGTTATAGAGGAAATAGAAGCGGGAGACATCATTCAGGGTCAATCACTTTGGCGAACATGGCAAGATTGGGGATCAAACAATGCTCACTTTTTCGTGAACGATCAGGCCGCACTTACCAACATAATCCTCTTGCTACCAATGCTGACGTACACAGGTTTGCTGCAACAAGTGGGGCTAACCAATGGACTTAGGAGAGTTGACAAGGAAACTGAATGGGTGCCTACTGTCAATAACTGGGCTAATTACAGTGATTCAATGTATAGTTATGGACACATGGAAACAGGAGACATACACGGTCCTTGGGTGCTTGTCGATCTCCAAAAGGTGTATAACGCTATGAAATGGACTGTTGAACATAGAGACAATGACCCTACGAGTTCTCTTGATCCATTTACAGTAACGAATACTACCAGATGGGTTTCTAATGCCGTAAACGCTGTTGAGGCTACAGCCAAGGCTACTCTTGAATCAGGGTGGAGTGATATTGTAGGGGTGACGCAAACTGAAACAGAATTGTATTCTGGTGTAGCAACAGTCACAACTAATGCGGGACCAAGCTATACATACGCAGGAAAACGAATACAAGGCGGTGGAATATTCTTCCCTGAGATGACTAATCTTGAACATAGTGCATCAGTGTATCTCAAGCCTGAAGGATATCCTTTAGGATTCTTGAACATAGAATTTGCCGATGTTGACAATCAGGGATGGCTAGCAAATAGATGGTATTTCTATGAGAATCTTCCTCTGGCTAGGACGTATTCTCGTACCAATAGCCCTGTCACCTTCACAAGTTCAAGCAGCGCTCCGTCATTCACTATTCCAGTGAATCCTCCTGCTACAACGAATTTCTATGAACCAGGGGCTCGTGTGCGAGAAGCGGCATTTATATACAAATGGGCTTGGTCCTTTACAAATAAATAGGAACGTACAATGGCAAGAAGACGACGAAGCAAAAGCAAGAGAGACTTGGTTAAGAAGGTTGGTATTGGCGTAGGACCAGGATCAGATTCAAGGGCTGCAGCTACTGGATTTGCAACTAAAGGGCATGCTTTCATTCCTGGTTCTTCTCGTACCAATATAATGAATGTTGCTAGTGCTGTTCCTGACCAACGGGAACTTGTTGGTGCGGCTGGTGCGGCTGAAGAATTTGCTGCTAGAAATTCAGTACCAAGACCAGTGCCAACCATAGGTGCTTCCGCAGGTCCAATAACTGGTTCTATTCCTAGAATAGCTACTGATATTAAGGTTATCAGGCCAACTCCTGAGAATCCTACAGGTAAAAACTTGTCAGGTCGTGAGATGCTTCGCCGTAAACTATTCCTTAGTGGTAGCGGGACAGGCAGTAGCGTTAAGGACAAAGAGTTAAGGGCGCAGATAGCATCCGAACAGGCTAGAGCAGATCAGATAGCTTACAAGGAAGCTGCCCAAAAAGAGAGTGATGATGAAAAAGCCTTCATTGCATCTGAAAGTACAAAGGAAATCGCTGGAAGATCAGACGTTGCTAACATTAATGCTGGTGGAAAGCTAGGAGTTGCAGAGGCCGACAGGATTGCAAAGAACGAGGTGGTTGACAAGCAGATACAAGCTAAGAGCGATGAACTCGTAGCACAGGGGTTAGCGATTGGCACTCCTCAGTTCAATGAACGATTAAAGGCTGAATTTAATGAAAAACGAAAATTAGCAGCAGCAGCCAATGATTATGCCCAGGAACTTGAGGCATTTCGATCTCTCAACAGAATAGCAGAGAAGTCATTGACTACAGTTGAGGAGTTTTCTATTGACGACGATGGAGAGAAGACAACCACAACAATTACTCCTGGCGTAGTGACTCCTAGTGCAGAATCTAGTGTAGGCGATGAAGGTGGACCTTCTCCTGATACTGACGGTGATGGAATGCTTAATGCAGAAGAAAGGGCCACTAGAGATGCTGAGGTCCAATTCATCAACCAAGCCATATTGAACGGAATCGATGGCAATCCGCTCAACGAAAGCGAGACAAAGAGAGCTATGGCTCGATTGGCAGTGCTCAGAAAACTCAAATAGCGAGAAGTTATGGCTGAACAAGATTTCAGAGCTAACATACTAGACAAGCCGACTCCTGATATTGATGAGTCTGCTACTCAAGATTTCGCGTCAAGGATACTAGATCCAAAAGAGCCAACTACCGAGACCCAAACTCAAGATTTCAGAGCTAACATACTAGACAAGCCAGAGCCTTCTACTCGCGCACAATCTTTCTTCAAGTCATTGCAATCATCTGGTGCAAGGAAGCAAGTTTCAGAAGATCAGACGATAGAAGAACCTCAGTCAGTAGAATCAGTGATAAGAGAAAAGAGGTCAGGTGCTAGGAGAGAATCGGTAGAAGCAGAACAGACTGGTGACTCTAGTGCTGCATTTGAAGCCAAGGACCGATTCAGAGGTCTTGATGCACTAGCAACTGATCCACGAACAGCCGCGATCGAACAGAAGCTTGCTGGTCAAGAAGCTACAACTGATGTGTTAAGACGTACTGCTATAGGAGCTAAGGGGCTAGAGAAGGGGCTTACTCTTGGATTGAGTGAACCACTACTTAATATGCTTAGCGAAAAGGTTGATATTGATCTTACCCCGCAATCAGGTAGTGAGCAGGTTGTGGCAGGACTCAGTGACTTGATCGGGTCAGTGTTGTCAGGCAGGGCTATAGCTGGTGGCATATCAGGGCTAAAAGGTGTTGGTGCTCTACGTCCACTTAGCAGGGTTATCGCCACTAGATTGCTGACTTCTGGTTTAAGTTCTGGAGTAAGAAACCTTACAGGAGTGGCAACTGGCGATATTGACGCTAAGACAGCAGCAGCTAACTTTGGGCAGGCATTGGCATCATCTATGATCGGACTTGTTCCTGAGCAGACTGTTCCTGCAGGAGTGACTAACTGGCTTGCACAAGTAGGTACAGATTTCGCAGCTGACTTGTTAATTGACGGAGGATTGCGTGGTAGATTAGATGATCAATCATTCATGGACTGGTTCATAAATGAAGAAGTGCCTCAACTAGCAATGAGCATGACGTTTGCTACAGAGGATTTGGCTAAGGGTAAAGGTAACTTTGATGCAGAACGAAAAGCTGTCAGAGATGATTTCATGTCTCGCTTCAAGAAGGATGTTGCTGAAGCAGAGAAGACAAATTTCAGGATAGAGCCAATTACTGCATCAGAGCTTACTGGAAATGAAAGTCTTACACCAATAACTCCAGATGCACCTAGAGCAACAGGAGACACAGAGCAGAAAGTGCTGGCTAACGCACAGGCAACCCAGACTAGGGAAGGAATACTAAAACTAGCAGGAGAATTGACTACTGTTGGTGCTCGTCCTGGTAATGTTACCGATATAACTAAATCAGCAGAACCAGATAAAGCCGCTGCTGATATTCTCCGCATGATCAAAGATACTGGTAGTGCACCTAAATCAGTAAGCAGGAGGGATACTACAGCATTAAAGATGGTAGCAACTGATCAAGATATCAGAGACTACAACAAACAGCAACTTATTGATCTTGATAGAGAATTAGTTGCCGAGGCAAATGATGCTATAAGGCGAAATGACAGAGAATTTCTTGGTATAGTAACATTAGCAATGCAGAAGATTGAGGCGCAGAAAGCAGGAATGGCACCACAAGATGTTATTCCTGGGCTACTTGAGGCAACAATAACTAGCAGGGAAGGCATAGACAGACCAGAGCGTAGGAACAAATTGGTTCAGCCTATAGACTTGGTTAATAGGCGTTTGGATAAACTGATGAAGGCAGTGCATGCAGAAACTAATCTAACTGTAGGAGAAGTTCCAGAACACCTAAGATCAAAGATAGCACCAGAACCTGATAAAACGGTTACTCGTGATGAACAAGCTTTAGATGGACAGCCACTGCCTCCGAGGACAACCGACGATATGCCTCAAGTAAGAGCAACGGCATTACCGGACCCAGAGGCGGTGGCTCGTCCTTCTGCTACTGATGTGCAGTCAATGAATAAGCTGCAACTAAAAGAGACTGCTAGTAATCTTGGATTGAAGACTTCTGGAACTCCAAGGGGACTGCGTAATCGCATTGATGCTGAGTTATCACAAGACCTTGGGACTAAGTTTGATCAAGACTTTAATCGTAATGATTCTGAATTGACTGAGGCATTGAAAGCAGAGAAAGATCCTGCAGTAGCACAGATAAAGCGTCAGATAGTTGACCAGGAAGCAACGATTAAGGATGCTCTTACTCGTGCAGGTGCTCGTAATGCTGTAATGAAGAAAAGTTTAGAGAAGGGGTCAAGTGCAAATGCTCAGAGGATCAACAAGAGTGCTCAGAATGATTTATCAAAAGCAATACCAAAGGGTAGGCAGAAGCTATTTGCTAAGTATATTGACTCACTAAGGACTATTGAGGCTGAGAGACTACAGGGATCTCGTGGAGTAGCATTGAAAAGCAGGCAAGGAACTAATGCTAAAGATGCTCAGCAATGGCTAAACACCTTTAATACCAGAAACGATCCAGCGTTAGTCAAGCAGATAAACGAAGCAGCAGAAGTATATTGGGGTACTCTAAGAGGGCAACTAGGAGAACTACGAGAGTCGGGATTGATTAGTGCTGATACGGAACAACAGTTGCTTGCAGATCATAAATTCTATTCTCCTCGCCAATTTGTTCAATTCGTAGATCCAGAATCAGGACAAGTCAAAGGTTCAAGAGTACATGATAGTGGTATTAAGACTCTAAAGGAAGGTAGTGAAGGAGCAATGCTGTCAGATCCTGGCATACTGATGTCAGAAGTTATTGCTCGTACACAAGCTAGAACTTTCAGGAATAAGTCAAATCAAGAACTCGTTAATGCAGTTAAGAGCAATACTGATTTAGGTCGAGTATTGACAGATGGAGAATCTGTTAGACGAGGGGAGGGCGAAGTTAAGGCTTTCTTTGATGGAGTAGAAGAACGGGTGGCTATGCCAGAACAGTTAGCCAAAGAGTGGAATGGTCAAGATCCGGCCATGAATCAAACTGTGGCTAATATTCTTGGATGGGTATCAGGAACTAAGCCTCTAAAGTTCATTGCTACAGGAGCTAATCCTGAGTTTGCGCTTGCTAACTTGCCACGAGACATGGCATTTGCATGGTTTAATTCTGGTCAATACAGTAATTTCTTACCTAAATGTATAATTCAGCAAGTAGCAGACTATACAGGTATAACCAAAGATGCGTTTCTGCGTAAAGGAGCATACGAGGACTATATCAAAGAAGGCGGCGGTATGGATTACCTGTCTACTCAGGGTAAAAAGATAATCAATAAGCCTTGGGAGAGTAGAGGGAAAGGTGATGGCATTGTACGTAGCACGATAGATGTTCTAGCATATCTTGGAGAGACTTCAGAGATAGCTACTAGGTTGGCTGTAAGAAAAAGAGCTATAAAGAACGGGCTATCACCAGAAGAAGCAACATTTCAAGCTCGAAACATGCTTGATTTCGCTCAAGGTGGTCGTACATCAAAGGCTATAGATAGTTTCGTTCCTTACTTTAACGCTGCCATACAGGGAACAAGAGGTACATTCAGGACTTTCAAGACAAACCCAGTAGCGGCATCATTCAAGGCTGCACAGTTATCGGCCATTGGCTACGGTATTGCTTACGCAGCACAAGCCTTAGACCCTGAAGCATGGGATGCTATTTCTGACAGGGAGAAAGCTACTAAGTGGGTTATACCACTAGGGTTTAGTAAGACTGACAAGAACGGCAACAAGAAACATGCCTATATTGCTATACCGAAGGATCAATCTCAGCAATTCTTTGCCGCTACTGGTCAGGCAACTGCAGACGCTATTGCTGGTAAACCATGGAAGCCTGAACTTATACAGTCTATAGGTGCATTGTTCCCCACTGAAGGCGCAAATATTCTTCCTCCAACAGCTAATGCTTACAAAGCATATTTTGACAACTATGATACATGGACAAAGGATAAGGTTTGGAGAGGATACGAAGACATATCTCCAAGCAAGGAATTTCAGTTGACTACTCCTCAGATGGCTAGGGACATATCTAATGTTGCAGCAAAAATGAAAATACCTATTTCACCGGAAAGGTTATCAAGAGCTACTAGCAAACTTATTCCTACCAGCAACCCAGTAGCATCTAGCCTAATAGACATCTACAACGTCACTGCATCGAAAGAGGGTAACGATACGATGGTTGAGCAGTCTCGTAAGATACCAGGACTTAGAAGATTCATCCGATTCTCTAGGTCGGCTACTGTTGATGAGAGACTAAGTGGAGAGGCTAAGAGATTCGATCTTGATGCTAATGGTAAAACACGACAAGTATTACAGGGAGAAGTCAAGAAAGCTAAGACTGCACAAGCTGATGACAGGCAGGTTCTTAATGTAGAACTTGACAGAGTGCTTCAACAACCTAATACCACACAATTAGACGTAAGGAAATTCATCAACAAGGCAACTCGTAGTCGCACAGAGCGTCAGAGATTGTTTCAGAGAGCATCTTCTAAACGGTCGGATTTGATCACCTCTACATATAAGGGCCGCAGACGGCGACGGAGATAATGAAAATGAGAAAAGCATTCATATCCATGATCATCATTCTGGCATGTAACCAGATGAGCATTGCACAGGCGTTCCCTACTAATACGTCAAGCGAAACGATCAATATTGATCAGCTTAGCGAACAGTGGGAAGATTTCAACTTCAAGTGGAATGGATTTGAGGACCGTAAGGTATCGATCACCATTGAGAATGACGATGGTTTTATTGATATGACTGGATGGAGCGTAATGTTCAAGATGACCGGCGTTGTGGCTGGTGGATCCAACATTGCATACATTACGCGCTTGCCTTCTGCTATTACCGTGACCGATAGCAACTTCTTTTTCACTGTATCGCATACAAATAAGTTTCCTAACAAGAGCTATAAGGGAAACGTGGTACTACTAGACAATGTGACGACTAATACCGTTAGAACATTGGGGAGAGGAACTATAAGGGTAGTTAACAGCTTGTTTGATGATGAAGATGGTACATTTGCTAATCCATCGATAACCAACATTGCGGACTACATCACTAAGGTTGATGCTTCTAGCACTTACGAACTCAAGGGGCAGAATGCTCGTACAGATGGATACGTTCTTTCGACAAGTGGTGCCAGCAATATATGGGTTAATGCTGGTACAGGACCTGACGAGCGATACTTGCTGTTGAGTGGTGCTGACGAGATGGAAGGCGACCTGAACTTTGGCAACAACTCAGCAATCAATATCGACGAGTTGCAGGTGAATGGGGCTGCCGATATCACGGGGACCAAGGCGAGTGGAGAATCTATTGTCTGCGCGGGTGGGATAAGGGTTGATACAAATTCGAGCTATGGTGCCTACGAGGGTATTATATTCGGGAATGGGGATACCTACATCGGTGAATCATCTGATGATACTATACGTTTTGAGCTTGCCGGAGTTGGATTCGCAACAATGGACCAAGGAGAATTTCAGTCAACAGGTAACAGCGATTGGTCTTTGCAAAGGGGAGCATCTGACGCTCTGCCATCATTTGCAGGAAAGAATGATTCTAACTCTGGGATGATTATTCCAGGCGGAGATACCGTACGCTTCTCAACCCACGGCACAAACCGCATGACGATTGCTGATACTGTCGTTGACATATCTGGCAACCTGGACGTAGGTGGGACTGCAACAACTGATTCCCTGTTGGTCGAATCGTCTACGATACTGAGCAATCAAGTTACATTTCACGGGCATCCTT
>Ga0208769_1001497_pt1 | contig 10301 bp, 25 predicted proteins | sample AntAceMetag02UKC_FD_184768 | JGI IMG/M metagenome (GOLD analysis project Ga0208769, IMG submission 184768) | Saline lake microbial communities from Ace Lake, Antarctica- Antarctic Ace Lake Metagenome 02UKC (SPAdes) (version 2) | ecosystem: Environmental > Aquatic > Non-marine Saline and Alkaline... | reverse complement strand
AGGGTCATAATACTTATCCGCATCTGACATAGGTACCTGCCCTACCTCACTCCCAATGAAGTCGTCTCTTCCAAACATATTAGGCATCTTTTGTTGTCACCTCCTTCCTCATCAATGCATCCTCCTTTTCGAGAGGTATTCTATTACCTGCGCAACCTTCACATGCGGTCACTCCTAACTCCGCATACGATTTACATGTGTCCTCACATCTACTATCTGTCATACTTACACCTCCTTTATTTAATAGTTAATAATACCAAGAGTTTATAGGGGGTACCCCTATAACTTTGTATATGTGCGTATACCTACACACTGTATATAAGGTCCTTAATAAACATTTTCTGTCCGAATTTTACAAGTGGACCACGATACCATACAGTAAGTACGTACTATCAGTAGATATAGATATATTATCATTACATAATAGATATACTACCATTAGATAAGCCACGTAAATAATACATAGTACTATTAGTAGAGACACTATCATTAAACATAAAATAAACAAATAACCACCCCTATGCACACATTTTATCTAGCAAATACTACAAAATGTTCTATAATATTAGTATGTAATCTATACAAGGGGGTAAATATATGAGGTTACCAGGTCTTATACTATTAGTATTATTAGTATTACTATACAGCACGGCATTAGGAGAAAAAAAGGTCGCGGAGGGAATAGAATACTGGACTTTAACTGATAGCGACTTACAGCCTGATCAGTTGGTGAGCTGGATGACTAACAGCCCCATGGCATTCATCACTGGAGGAATAGAAACAGGATTCGATAACAAACCTGTAGAATTTGGTATCTTTGATGTAAGGGCACCCGTAGGTAATGAGCTAGAAGTAGAATCAATACGTGTACTGATATATAGATATGTAGATAAAAGTAAGCCGTATACTTTGGCTGGTTATACTATTAAGTACTTAGAGAATGTACAGATGTGCTATAAGTATAATACTATATATGATAGGTATATGTTGTACGATTATATTCAGGGCGTATTTGAACATGAAAAAGAAAATAGAATCCCAACCATACCACATAATTACGATAGCAAACAGCAAGAAATCTAATAGAACTTACACCTACATAGAGATACTCTACCCAGCCGAAAAAAAATTTAGATCTAGTTTAATATGTCAACCATGGTATAGCCATCGTTTTTTGTAAAAACGTCTAGCAAATACGCTAAAATATTCTATAATATATATAAAAGTGACTTTGAAGTATGCGAAATGGTAGTATTATTGTTAAGGAGGTGATGTTATGTCTAAGTTTAAATGCCCAAACTGTGGCTTACATAGTAATAAATTTGTAAATGTATGCCCGGAATGTGGATTTAAGCGTGGCACAGGAAAGGAGATGACGGATAATGATGGAGGTTTTGAAAATAACAGAGAAAGAAAACGGAAAAGGCGCCTTGATGGAGATAAGTTTAGGGGAGGAAGAAACGAGAGTTTTGTTGGAACTGGCCGTGAACGGTATATTAAGAGAGGCGATAAATAAACAGGAAGCTAAATTCTCAGAGGAGCCGTCTGATGATCCAGACTTTGACATTGAAGCACCAGATATTGCTTGGGTTAATAATAATAGGCTTGATGGGTAATTTTGAGGAGTAAAGTAAAATGGATGTTTTTAGATTTACTAAGGAAGAATTAGAGGAAATACTAGATCAGGCTAAGGTAGCAGTTCTAACAGATCTATTACATAAGGATTTTATGAATGCAGCTGATGCTGAAAGATATGCTACTACCAATACCATAATACTAAAGAAGAAACATTTCTTTAGGACATTGACGGATAAATGGCGGAAATCATCTGAAAGTAGTTATTATATGTTAGTAGTAGGTAATGAGCGTATAGCTAGTACTGTTGAAACAGAGCCCAGTGGTAAGAAGAAAGGTGTGGTGTTGTCTATGTTGGATAAAGTATTAAAAAACGATGGTGGTGTTATACCTACTTCTGATTCTACTGTTGATGATGGTCCAACTGTTAGTGAGTGATAGTACATCCACTGATGGTAATGATGGTCGTGATGGTGTACAGCATATTTAAAAAAACCTAACAAGATTAAAAACAAATAGGAGAAAAAATGCGTAATGCGGCTTTATTTCTATTTTTAATTATACCTATGGGTAGTCTTGGTTTCTATTATGCGCATTATGTAGTTGAAAGTATAAATTACGTGGCAACGTGGGGTCAGGCACTGTTCCTGGCTGAGCCTATAGCACAGCCCATTCCAGTGTTACCGGATTGGGCAAACATTATTATAGGTATGATAGCAGGTTTAATAGTACAAGACATTTATACGACTATAAAATCCGCTATAAGAAAGAAAATAGTAAGTAGAACATGAATTAATATACAAGGAGAAATGATATGGACAGAACTATAGTACTTAATACAGATTATACATTTCTAAACACAGTTAGCTGGCGTAGAGCTGTTTGTCTGATGGTTAAGGGTAAAGTAGAGGTACTAAAATATACTGATAGGGTTGTTTCTAATGCGGAGAGAACTGTTCAAATGAAAATACCTGCCGTCATTAAACTTATTAAAATCATACGTTCATTATACAGAAATAGAGTTCCATTTAGTAAAAGAAACGTAATGGTAAGAGATGGGTTCGCATGTGCTTATTGTGGTAGTACTATTGCTTTGACTATAGAACATATTTTACCAGTATCTCGTGGAGGAAAATCTACGTTTGAGAATTGCGTAGCTGCGTGTACAAAATGTAATTCACGTAAAGGTAATCGTACTCCATCAGAAGCTAAGATGTATTTAAAAAAACAACCTTACGCTCCAACAATTGCCGAGTTTATAAAAATGCGTATGGAGAAGCTTGGTATAATGGATCTATTAAGAGAACTTGGAGTGTATTAAATGATTAAATATAAAAGTTTTAGAAAACAGTTGTTAGAATGTAAAGAAAATGGTAATTTACTAGACAATGAATGTTGTCCGAAATGCAGTCAAAAGCTACTAATTTGTGAAAAATACGGCGGGCAGTGTATAAGTAAAAAATGTCTATCCGAAAGAATTAAGGAGGATTAAAGTATGAAAAAAGTTTTAGTTATTTTAGGTGGTCTAGTATTATTATGTGTACCAATGTCAGTGGTAGCAGCTGAAGGAGACTTACAAACTCTAGCCCCATTGACAGACAAAGACAATGTAGTGATTAATAAAGATGTTAAAATTAAACAAAATTATGTAATTAATAAGTTATTGGAGAAATAAAATGCTTTATTTTGAAGATGGAGAAATGATCGTTTCTTCTGGTGATGTAAGTGTCTATAAGTACAACGGAGATTTATATTTGGATATAGGCCCAGGCCATAATTTATGGGCTATAAGCTCAGAGATTAAGGAATATAGGCACCAGTTACTCAAATATCCTATAGGGGAATGCTTAGAGGTAGGCCTGGGTCTTGGAATAGTTTCTAATTATATATTAGATTTACCAAATGTTAAATCATTAACTACAATTGAAAAAAACACTGATGTAATAGATATTTATAGACAACTATTGGTGCTATATGAAGATACTGGTAATATACATCATAATATCATTACCGGAGATGTTATAGATGTATTTCCCAGACTTATTTCTTTACATAAGAAATTTGATTTTATATTTTTTGATCATTATAGTTTAATAGATGAAGATACTTTATCTAATTTATCTTCTTTATTACCAATGGCAGACCGCCTATTGAAAGAAGAAGGACAAATTATGGGGTGGTTTGATCCATATACTCCAGACGAATTTATTGATCAATTTTATAAATTATTTAAGGGAGACTAATATGCCTAAATTTGGAACAAGATCAAGTAATAACCTTGCACAAGCTCATATAGATCTACAAAATTTATTTAAGGAAGTAATCAAACATTATGATTGTTCGGTTATTTGTGGGCACAGAGGAGAAGAAGAACAAAATACAGCTTACGCAGAGGGAAGATCTAAAGTAGAATTCCCTAATAGTAAACATAATAAGACGCCATCGCTAGCAGTAGACGTGGTGCCTTGGTTTAAAGATAAACCCAATATTAGATGGGATGATAAAGAAAAATTCTATGAGTTTGGGGGATTTGTCCAGGGCGTAGCTGCGGCATTAGGAATAGTAGATATCAGATGGGGTGGGAATTGGGATATGGATGATGAATTACATGACCAGGATTTTTTTGATTTACCACATTTCGAACTGAAAGAATAGGAGAAAATGATGTCAGAAGAAAATGATAAATATATAGAGATTAGTATGAATTTGACTTCTAAAGTTACGAAAGAACTTGAAGATAACGAAATTACAAAAGATGAATTTGTTGAAGAATGTGGGCCAGATATCGTTGCATTACAAAGTAAACTTTATGAAATAGGAGATGCTGAAATGTGCAAATGCATAAAGAACTTTTTAGCAAAATTTAAAAAAGACGACGATATACTATCGAATAGACCAGCCATTAAGAAAGCTGTATTAGTAGGTATTAATAAATATGATCCAGCTCTAGGCTCTGACTTACGCGGATGTGTTAATGACGTAGAAAATATGTATAAGATACTTACAGAGCAGTTTGGGTTTGCTCCTGATAATGTACGTGTAGTTACAGACCTTAGAGCAACAAAAGAAGGTATTTTAGAAAGATTGGAGTGGTTGGTAAAAGATATGGCTGCTGGTGACGAATTGTTTTTTCATTACTCAGGTCATGGAAGCCAAGTCAGAGATAGAAATGGTGACGAGCTAGAAGATGGTATGGATGAAATACTTTGTCCAACAAACCTCGATTGGAATGATCCACTTATAGATGATGATTTAGCGATAATATTTAAAAAAGTGCCACAAGGCGTATTTCTTACTATGTTTTGTGATGCTTGTCATAGTGGTAGTATGACACGAGGCTTAAATCCTGGTAATCCTAATAAAAAAGACCATCTTAGTAAACCTAGATATCTAGAGCCACCATTTGATGTAAAAACTCGTGGAATAGGTAGAAAGATACCTGTAAATATTATAGGTGCAAAGAAAGATAAATCAACTCCTCAGAATCATGTATTAATTTCTGGATGTAGAGACGATCAGACTTCATCTGATGCTCATATTGGTGGTAAATATCAAGGTGCTTTTACATGGGCTATAACTGAAGTCATAAATGATAATCCAAATATAACTTTTAAAGAGGCTCATGCCAAAGTACTTGCTAAACTAAAAACAGGTTATACACAGATACCTGTATTAAGCGGATCAGATTCTTTGATTACAAGACCGTTATTTGGAGGAAAGTAAGTATAGGGGATTCTAGCTTATTTAACCTTAAAAAATAGAAAATTTTAGGAAAGCGGGCTATATGCCCGCTTTTTTTATTTTCTAACTAGCAAAAATAGTAAAATATTCTATAATAACATTAGGAGACGACCACGATGGATGGACAAGGATTTATAAATAAACTATTAAAAGACCTAACTAAAGATGAAAAGCTTATGCCTGAAGTCCCCATGCCTGAATTAGCAAGTATATTATTCAGCGGAAAGCCAATTAAAGAATATGACTTGGTAAAACGGTTAATAAGCTTTAGAAAAAAATATGGGTTAGATTATATAATAGCTTTACCTATGGGTAGAAGACCACCTATGGTTAGGTTCTGGAAAATGGAAAAAACTATAGAATTACCGGAGGTTACAGATGAACACAATAAAGATTAAGGAACCTGTAGAGGACAAGGAATATCCAATAACATACGCTTACATAGTTGGTCATGGTTTTAGTACCTCTGATTACAACGCTGAACTTATTGGAAGATTCGGCACTACTGTAGAAGCTGAATCTCATATAGAATGTGTCAATGACGAGGTCAAAGAAGAGGGCGGGTGTATTGCTTTCAAAGATGAATTCCCTTTCTTAATTCTTGAGATTTTGACCATAGAATTTGAAAAAGAAAAGGATAAAATAGGAATTCCATATAAATTTTATAGTTTTGACTGGGAAAAAATACAATATGTCGAATCAGAACATGAAAATAAAGAACAGGTTTTAGAGGAATATAAAGAAAGAGCTAATGTTTTTATGAGGGGTTTAGAGGAATAAAATGGAAAATGAAAAATATTATTTATTAAGTGGTCAAGTGAAAACTGGTGATGAATTAACTCAGATGTATAGGCAAAATCTACGTACAGGTTTGACTCCTATTGCTGGTTATTTTTGCCCTATTTGTAATCATGAAATGATGTTCATAAAACAAAATTATAGATGTGAAAATTGTAGTGCTAATGAAATTATAGATTATTGTAACGAAAAATATGGAGAAAAATAAAATGCCTTATATTAAACAAGAAAAAAGACAATTAATGGATATGTATGTTATAGATATAGAAAATTTACATTTATCTATGTCAGCTCTTACAGATTTTTTACTATGTATATCTGGATCATTGGCTTTTGCATTTTACGATAAGGGGACTTTGGTTAAGGAAATACGTGAGGATGTCAAACCTGATGGTAGCTTAAATTACATATTATTTAAATATGCTAAATATAATATAGAGCCCTCATATAATAACTACAAAAATTATATGGGTGCAATATACGAAGCCTCAAATAAGTCAATGGATATTGAATACAGAAATGAATATAGAGAAGCTGCTGAATGGATACGCATAAAACTTTTAATACCATATGAAGAAAATACCATTATACGAAATGGAGATATATGATAACTTTAAAATGTAAAATATGTAATAATGAATTCACTGTGGCATCTAATAGAAAAAACACAGCTAAATATTGTTCAGTTGAATGCAGAAATAAAAATAAATAGACACAATTTCAAATTTTTGAATAAAATATGTAAAAAATTAGAGGAGAATTAAATAGATGGAATTATTAAATTTAGAATATTTAGGAACACCTTATTCAAGTGGTAATGAATATTTAATCAACTTTAGAGGTGAAATGGTGGATATGATTGCTACTGAATTAACAAAGCAAGGGCGTGCTATTTACTCCCCAATTAGTTCGTGGCATACGATTGCATGTAAATTCGATATGCCAAAGACATTTGAATTTTGGGAAAAATTGAATTTGTCATTTTTAAAACAATGTAAAAAACTTATAGTAGTTGAATTACCTGGTTGGAAAGAGTCTATCGGACTTAGGGGGGAAATTGAATTTGCCGAAGAAATGGGTATAGAAATAGAGTATTTAGACCCAAAACCCTATTTTGAAAAACTACTTGTTATGGATATAGAAGAAGCTAGAAAACTCTCTAAAAGATTAGAATTGTAGGAGGTAATTTATGTTGTTTAATGAATATTACGATAAATATTTAAAAAATGGAATAAATAATACTATTTTTGTTGGGTACAATGAAGATAAATCTATGGAAGGTCTTTTGAAAATTGAACAATCTAAAACTACAGCGATTGCTAAATTTAATAAATATAGTTCATGTGATTTATATGAAACAGAAGGTAAATATTTTGGTTGCTCATTTAAATATAAATATGCTATTGAAGAAGATTTTGATCTTTTGGAAAGATGTTTTTTTAGATTTTTAATAGGTATGTATGAAGAAGGGGTATTAAAATCATGCCCAAAAGAAGTAAATCTTTCTATAGATGGTAATGAGTCTCAGAATAATCCTAATGATTATGTTAGAATAGATGTGGAGTTTTTCGATGAGTAATATTATCTGCAAAAGCATCTATAGCACTATCTAAAAAATAATAGTTAAGGAGATAAAAAAATGAGTAAAGAAATAGTAAACGCAAGAAAAACAATGGTTAAAGCATTTAAAAAAGATCCTGATTTTAGATTTGGGTATCAATCAAATATAGCAATGTATATATGGGATAGAAAAAGGGAAGGTGTAACATTTAACAAGGAACAATGTAATGAAGTCGCAGATGGATTACTAAAACTAATTTTTGAATCAGTATAGGAGAATTAAATGGAAAAGTATAGAATGTATATATCATTTGTAGTAGGAGAAAAGGACGATCAAAAAGAAGGAACCTTCTTTGTTGATGTAAACCTTAATGGTAAAATAATAACAGCGCCAATTACAGCAATAGACAATAATTCATTAGATAAGTTAAGTGAAGACACATGTAAAGTAATACAAGCAATGTGTAAAGGTGCTAAAGAGGAATTTGAATAAAGGAGAATTAATATGGACACAATGAATAAAAAACGTAATTATATTTATTTGGCTGGTAACATTAATGAAAACCCAAAAACATATGAATGGCGGGAAGAATTTACCAGGCTAGTTGAAGATGAAGATAATGCAGTTGTAGTCAACCCATGTGCTAATGCTTTTAATCAGGGAATGATGAGTGTAGGCAAAGATGGTATAGCTTTTACCCTGGAAGCTAAAAAACGTTCCCAAAAGATTTTAAGATCTAAGGATTATCAACTAATTAAAATGTGTAATGCGGTAATAGTTCATTTAGGATTTAGTAATCCTGAGAAGCCTATGGTAGGAACAATTCAGGAATTAACTTGGGCTAGGGATATTTTTTATACACCAGTTATCGCTATTACAAATGGAGAAGATAATATTTACACTACTCACCCATGGATCGATGAATGTTGTTCGGCAAAAGTGGAAACTGTTAAAGAAGCTGCTGAAATGTTTAAAACTTTTTTCTTGGCGTATTAATAAAGAGGAGTTAAAAGATGTCAATTAGATGGAGATTAACTGGTGAATTATTATGCGCTGCTATGAGTAAGTCTAAAAATGGGGATACATATATAGATGATCGTTTACATTACCAACTTTCAGTTGTATACAGATCTATAATAGCAGATATAAATCACAAAGAAAACGGTTTATGGCATTGGGTTCATGATGAAGATCATAGAATTAGAGGTGTAAAGGAGCATTAATATGGAAATTACTGTTACTTGTAACTGTAAAAAATTTATTGACCATAAATTTCAAGAATGCGGAAAGCCTGCTAAATGGAAACATCCAAGATATCCTGATGGTAAATTTTGTAATGGGTGTAAAAAAGATATATCTTCATTTTTTCCAAATGATTGGTCTCTATTAGAGGAGGATTAATGTGGATGAATATAAATTACCAAGATGGTCTATATACATAGTTAAAGAAGGATGTTTGAGGGATCCTATGAAATATGGTTATGTAGAAGATCAAAGAAATGATGAAAGCGGCGAATGGGTAAAATGGGATGATGTAAAACCATTATTACAAGCTTATCTAATCCTTATAGATAAAAATAATAAGAAAAAGGACTTGTCTATTACAGAAATTAAGTCGTTTGTTTAAAGGAGAATTAAAATGTATTTTAAGAAATATTTAACTAGAAAACCTAAAATTGTAGAATTTCATCTTTTAGATTTTAATGAAGATATGGAAGCTGCATGGACACGTATATTAGAACTATACAATACAATTCTAAAGAATGATGATTATTGGCATTTCTTTTATGAAGGCAAATATTCTATTATAAGATGTAGTAAAAAATATAAAAATAATGTTGAAAAACATTTAAATAACAATAACATAGACTATGAGTATAAGGGTCCTTGGATTGATGGTAGTACCTATGTAGAACATCATAAACAGAGATTTATACACATCTTCCATGAATACTCTATGTTGGCTATCGAGCTAGATGAAGACAATTTTGTATCTGTAGCAGATAGGGTATGTCATTGTTTTTTTAATCATTGTACATATATGGCTGTGTCTCTTAGACAAAAATATGGAATAAATATGTGGGAAGGTGATATAATGGGCCATTTAGCTATATCTAGGGCCGGTTATATTGGTAAAATAGATACTTTACAAGGTTTAGGAAGACGTGCAAAACATGATCCAGATAAATTAATCCAAGAACTAAAAAATATCTAGCAAAATCGAAAAAATATTCTATAATACTAATAGAATTGGATTATTTAGGAGGTTGTATATGTTGTAGATTGGTAAAAGATTAGACATGGGTTGGGTTGCGAAACTTAAACCCCCGTAATAGCTACACCTCACCGCAGATATCTGTAATATAATTATATTAGGAGGATACTATTATGGGGACAAAATTTGAGCAACTAAAAAATTGGTTAAAAACGTCAACCGTTGAAATACGGTTACGGAAAAATTTATTTAAAGATCATGAAAGAAATGGTTATTTTAACTACGCTTGGAATAGCAAAGAATCTAGGCAATATTGGGATAATGTTAAAAATTTATATAAATTACGTAGAGAATATAGACACAAACATATAGCGTATTCAGAGTTAAGGGGCAGGACTCGTGATCAAATAG
>Ga0208769_1001495_pt1 | contig 10314 bp, 16 predicted proteins | sample AntAceMetag02UKC_FD_184768 | JGI IMG/M metagenome (GOLD analysis project Ga0208769, IMG submission 184768) | Saline lake microbial communities from Ace Lake, Antarctica- Antarctic Ace Lake Metagenome 02UKC (SPAdes) (version 2) | ecosystem: Environmental > Aquatic > Non-marine Saline and Alkaline... | reverse complement strand
AAAGATACTCCAGGGTTTGCCACTTTCATATCAAAGGAAGATTTTAAGAAAGAAGAGATTTAAAAACCTCTCTTTCTTTATTGTTTATTGCTGCACCTAGTGCTGCTCCTTGAAAACCTTGGTCGATAAAATCGGTCGATGTAACAGATAAATCATACTTAAGAAAAGCACTAATTAAATTGTTGTCAAGGTTGTTGTGTTTTGCATACGCGGTAATCTCCTCTGGAGTTACTTCATATCTATTTTGCTCTTCTTTAAGCTTAGTTGCGTTGTCTATATTTAATTCAGTAAGCTTAATAAGAAATAAAATCCTTCCAATTTCTTTAGATGAAGATGGGTCATCTGACCTGTTTTTTGTATAACGAGAGCTAAGAAGTGTTGATTTTATTTTTTTCGGGTCATTCCACTTAAGTAAATGAGCAATTAATACAGTTGGAATTCTCTCTTCTATAAGTTTACCAATTTTCAAATTAGGAAAAATCCATTGGAATAAATCATACTTATCTACAAGTTCTAAGAAATTTTTAACAGATTGTGCGCTCTTAATGCCTTTTAAAAACTCGTCTCTAATACGCTCCTCAGAAATATTTTCAGTTGTTGTTGTGCCGTCTGCATTTTTAATCACTGGAAACCCTCCTAGTCTAGAGTCTTGTTTAAGAGCTAGGTCAAGTTTTTGTTCTATTTCAGAATCAAATAATGTAGCAAATCTAATAGCTCTCATTATTCTAAGTCTATCTTCTGTAATTCTAACGGTTGCATCTCCAACAGTTCTTATTATACCTTTTTTTAAATCATCTACACCCCCAACAAGGTCAATAATTTTATTTTTTTCTAAGTCATAAAAGAGAGCATTAATTGTCAAATCTCTTCTGAGAACATCTTTATCAATCGTAGTAAACTCAACTTCATCTGGACGCCTACCAGAACCGATATCTTTTCGAAAGCGAGCAATCTCATACTCTTCTCCATCTGTTGTAATAACATTAACAATACCAAATTTTTTACCAGTCTCTAGAATATTATCTACAAATGGTTGTTTTTCTAACATTCTAATGACGGCCTTTGGACTAGCGTCAGTTGCCAAATCATAATCTTTAGGAGTTTTTCCTAATATAGCATCTCTAATAGCGCCCCCTACTAAAAAAAGTTTATATCCATTTTTGAGAAAAATGTCTCTCATAGATGTAACATCTGTGGGTACATCTATTTTTACGTCGTCAGGGTTTAGTCCAGCCAGTTTTTTAAGTCTGTTTTTATATGATTCTGTTAAATTCATGATATAGTTTTCCAATAAATATAAATAATTTCCTTAATATTGTACGCGTAATTTATCAAAAAGTTGTAAATTTGTAAAAAAAACTTATGGGAGATATATACGGAAGACAGATAACGGTAAAACAAACTGTAGATTTTACTAAGTGTGATAAATGTGGTTTTGAAACAGAGACTTGGCATATTATTGATAATTGGTGTATAATCAATGGGGAAAATTATTGTAAAAAATGTCAAAAGTTTCACATGGTTGGACATTATGCTTATAGAAGAGAATTACCAAAAAAAATCATCCAAAAACTAAAGCCAAATGCTAAAGACTATGATAAAAAAATAAAAATTCTTAGCCAATTGGTTGCTCAGCCAGACGTTGGACACATAATTGACAAAAGCCTCGTAAGTTGGTGTAGGAGACATCGCCTTAAACCTAATTGTCACTGTGAGGACAGAACTTCTTGGTGGACATGTTCTGCACGCTAAAAAAAGTTGCAACAATCAGCCAATAAAATCGTACAAGATAGTGAAAACAAAATATTGAAAATAATGAATAAGGAAGATAATAAAAAAGAACGCGAAGAACAACTTAAGAAAGAAGTTGCAGAAATGGTGAACAACATAAACCTTCAACCGCTTGATAAAGTTACCTCCTGGGATACCAAAAGAGTGCTTGCTTATAAGACCAGAATCCAAAAACACATATCATATTTAGAATCACATCGATTTATAATTGACAGTAACCATGACCCAAAACAGTATGAAATAGCTCGCCAGAAGGTTATTAATTATAAAGCTGAGCTAAAGATAATATTAGATAAGAGAGAGAATGTTAAAACTAAAAATAAAAAATAATGGAAGATTATAAATTTCCTATAGTAAGTATTCTGGACAATGACCTGTATAAATTTACAATGCAGAACGCTGTACTTAAACTTTTCCCGAGAGCGAAAGTTAAGTATAATTTTATATTGAGAGATAAGAGTGTAAAATTCCCTCCTGGCTTCGCAAATCAATTGCGAGTATGGGTAAGGAAAATGGAAGAGTTGCAAATGACCCAGGAAGAAGAAATTTGGATGTCAAAACAAACAGATAAATTTATCGACCCATCATATATAGAAATGCTCTCAAAATATCGCTATGATTCAAGCGAAGTTGGTATAATCCAAAAAGGAGGAGAGCTTCATATAGAAATAAGTGGCTATTGGTTCCGAACTGTTTTATGGGAAGTTATTCTAATGGCTTTGATATCAGAATTATATTTTCTGATGACTGGACAAAAATCTCCATTTAGCGAATGTGAACTAGAAGAAAAAAATCAGAATAAAGCATCTTTCCTCGCTAGATTGGCTGTTTTGTTTGCAGACTTTGGAACACGAAGAAGATATTCTTACGAAAATCACAAAAAAGTAGTGGAGACATTAAAAAGCTATGGAAGAAAAGCTTTTGTAGGAACAAGTAATGTTCACCTTGCAATGATGTTTGATGTTAAACCAATAGGAACACACGCTCACGAATGGTTTATGTTTCACGCTGCTAAATACGGATTTAGAAGTGCAAACCATGAGGGATTGAAAAACTGGAAAAAAGTTTACAAAGGACATCTTGGAGTAGCATTATCAGATACATTTACAACAAAAGAATTCTTCAAAGCATTTAATAAAGAGTTTGCTGAGACATTCTCAGGAGTTCGACATGACTCTGGAGATGCAATTGAGTTTGCTGATAAAGTTATTAAGCATTATAAAGACTTAGATATTGACCCAAAATCCAAAACAATAGTATTTTCAGATGGGTTAAATCTTTCGGAGGTTGAACGAATAATTGACCATTGCAGACATGAAATAAAATGTAGTTTTGGAATTGGAACATTTTTCACAAATGACGTTGGAGTTAAAGCTCTTAACATGGTTATTAAGATGGTGGAAGCTGAACCATACGGTCAGTCAAGATATCCAACGGTTAAACTATCTGACTCAATTGGCAAATTCACAGGAAATATTGAAATGGTTAAATTAGCTTGCGTTACTCTTGAGCTCTATCCACAACTTGAAAAAGCTGGATTGCTTGAAGAGGACGGTAGTGTGAAAATTAATTTTAATGAGCTCTACGGAGTTGTAGCATAAATAAAGTATGAGAAAAATAAAAATTATAGAAGAAAGCAAAACGCTGGACGGTTATATGAAAGTCAAAGAGGCTTTGATATCACATACTCTGGAGAATGGAGAGCATGCTAATTACCTTAGAATGAAGGTAGACCGTCCAAATGCAGCAGTTGTTTTACTTTATAACCCTAGAAGAGACATAATCATACTTGTTAAACAATTTAGATATCCAGTACTTGAAGAAATCAAGAGAGTTGGAGGAAATATTGAAACTGGTGTTATTGAAGCTGTGGCAGGTAAGATAGACGAGGGTGAAAGTCCAAGAGAGGCTGCTTTGAGAGAAGTTCTTGAAGAGGTGGGATACAAGATAAAAAATAGTGATTTAATCTCTCTTAGCAGAGGATATTCAACTCCTGGTTATTCATCTGAAATTATATATAACTTTGCAGCAATCATACATGATAAAGACAAAATTGAAAAAGGTGGAGGAAAAGAGGGAGAATTCGAAGATATTGAAATTATAGAAATGCCATATATTCAATTTAGGTCGCTTGTTGAAAGCAATAGTCTTCCTGATATGAAAACGAGACTTGTATATTTTGAAGCAAGTCATTATGGGCTTTTTAAAAAAAAGTTGCCAAAAGTTAACCCCAACAAAGTTAGACAAACAAATGAAGGAGTAAAGCGAAAAAAAGATAATTCACAGTTAAAACTTTATGAAGATGAACAGAATTAAAGATTTTCAAAAACTTGAAGACCATATTGTAAAGTGGATGGAAAATTATCTAACAGGTTCTGGAATGTCTGGTTGGGTACTTGGAGTGTCTGGCGGATTAGATTCGGCAGTTGTATCAACATTAGCAGCAAAAACTAGATTTCCTGTAATGGTATTAGAAATGCCAATTAAACAGGCGAAGACACAAGTTGATTGGGGTAGAGACCACATTTCATGGTTAAAAAGAAATTTTAACAATGTCCAGTCTCGTAAAATCAACCTTATCCATTCAGATAGTAAAATAGAGGGTCAAGATTCAGAAGTAGTACGCCACGATACAGATGTATACGGGCTACTAATTAAACAATTAAACAATTCTTTAGGTTGTGACATTATAAAAGACGATGAAATCGCAAGCCTTGCAGATGCAAACAGTCGTGCAAGACTTAGAATGTTAATGCTTTATTATACAGCAACAATAACAAGCTCATTGGTTGTAGGTACAGGAAATAAAGTTGAGGATTTTGGAGTTGGTTTCTATACAAAATATGGGGATGGCGGAGTTGACCTGAGTCCAATCGCAGACCTCTACAAGACGGAAGTAAGAGAGTTAGGTAAACATCTTGGCATTATTGATGAAATCATTACAGCGGCTCCTACAGATGGCTTATGGAACGATGAGAGAACTGATGAAGACCAACTAGGAGCAACATATGAAAATTTGGAATGGGCTATGGAACACCTGGAGATTCAAGTGGCTGGATTTGTTTTACCAAGCTCTGATGATTTTACAGTTATGTATACAGAAGAAGATTTGGAAGATATCGAAGAAGAGCATGGTAAAGAAAAAGCTGAGGCAGTAAAAATTTTGGTTAGTAGATACAGAACTAACAAGCATAAAATGGATGATATCCCTGTTTGTTATATATCAAATTTAATATAAAATGAGAATAGCAATAGTGGGAGGACGGGATTTTGTAGATTTTGACCTCCTAGAATTTAAATTAAGACCGTATAAAGCATCTATTACCTTGATTGTATCTGGTGCCGCAGAGGGTGCAGATACTTTGGCGCAAACATATGCTAAAAAATATGATATCCCATTTCAGGATTATCCTGCCAATTGGGATGATTTAGATGTTAAACCTTGTAAGATAAAAGTTAATAAGCTCGGAAATGAGTATAACGTATTGGCAGGATTTAATAGAAATCAAAAAATTGTTGACAGCGCTGACTTCATCATTGCGTTTTGGAATTCTAAATCTACGGGAACAAGGGATACAATCGGACGTGCTAATAGAGCTAGAAAAGATACAATGATAATATATTATTAATATGATATTTAAAAGAAAGTCTATAAAATTAGTTCTTGGTTGTGATTATACTATTTGGTATAATCCTCTCAAAAAAATGAATTGCCGACTAATACAACCCACAGAGAAAGGATATAATTTTTTAAATTTGGATACAAACAAATGTGTGTTAAAATACCATTTATATAAATCAAAATGCTCAGAGCATACAGAAAATGATAAAACCGTGTTTTGGGTAAATGAAAATTTGAAAATTTCAACAATCTATCGAAAAGAAGAGTTGTTAGATGCTCCAAAAGTACTTCGAACTCATTATTATTGTATGAATCCTGCGGATTATGATATAGAGTGCCCATTATGTGGTCAACACACTATGAGTTGGTCAGAATATGAAGGTCATATCTGGTGTTATCATTGCCAAAAAGATATTCTTCTCACCTGGAAAAACTCAGGGGTGTTTAGTGGACCTATACCCATAGGCACTGCTGGATTGTTAGGGATGTCATTTGATAGAGTTGATATGGATGAAAATATTATTAAGTTTAATCCTCTTGGCGAAAACAGTAAAAAATATAATGAGAGCTGGGTTAAAGATAAAAAGTTAAATGAATACGAAAAAGAGTTAAATGAAAAATATTCTAACTAGCGGCGGTCATATAGAGTATCCTTATAAAGAAAAAAAGAAAGAGTGGGTAGGTACGGCTAAGATAACATCCTTTGCTGGAGGTTGGGGACTCAGCCCTAAAATTACCGTGTACATATCTACCATAGAAGTTCCAGGAGGTATGAAACAGTTTGAGGTTTCTGAAATTGATGATGCTGTTGCTTTATTTAAAAGACTTGTGCTTTGTAAGAAAAATTTAATGTATAAGCGACATGAAGCTATTCTCAGTCTTTTAGAAAAGGATTTAGATGTTGATTTTGATTTTGAAGAAAAAAAGACTTTGATAAAATAGAAAAAGAAAGAAAACGATTAATTTCTCTTGAAAAATATATTATGAAAAAACAATCTCTGCAAGAAGATTTAGGAGCGCCTCTAGATAAAGTACACAGAGGTTATATAAGACGTCCAGCTACAATTATATTGACACCCATAATAATCGCTGCCAGTATCGTATGGGGAATAATAGATACTACTGGACAAACCTTTAGTACTTGTAAAAAATTTTATAAAGAATGTTGGCCTTCGCCTCTAAAAAAAAATGAATAACTTTCTAATAAAACTTTACCTTCTTGGTTAAAATGATTATTATTATGAAAAATAGTAGCCATGGAAGAAAATAGAACCCCAAAGAATGACTTTAGTAGACAAAATAATACTATTGGAAATGCCGAAGTTAATTATGATATAAAAATCAATAAAGGCTTTGACACATTATTATCTGGTCAGGAAATATCCTCATTTGAATTCAATGAGAAAGAACAAACAATCACAGTAGTTTTCAGAGAACATAATAACATAATCTTGACTACTAATCCTCCTCAAATGGCTCCAGATAAAATCTGGAAAGAGGTGTACGGTATCAAGGATAGTAAGATTACATTATTGAAAAAAATAGAAGGAAAACATACACCAGCAAAATCAATAGAAGAAAAAGTAGAGTTCGATGAGTTGTCTTAAGGATAAATATATTAATAAGATAGCCAACATTGGTATTAGCCGAGCCACAGCTGAAAATCTTGTAGAGGCGGTTGAAGACCAAAAATCAATAGAAAGCCTATTTGATGGAATCGGATATTTAGAAGAGCAAGCTATTGAAATTCTTACGGATTTTCACCACGAATTTGCAGTTGCTAAATTTGAAACACTGCAAAAAGAAAAGTTATATGTGGATATGGATGGAGTTTTGGCCGATTTTGATAGGGCTATGAAAAATAAAAATGATTATCAAAAGAAGGAGGCCAAGAGAAAGAAAGGATTTTTCCTTAATTTAAAGCCAATAGATGGAGCCTTAGAAGCTTTTGAAGAGCTTAGTAATCATTATAATGTTTTTATATTAAGTACACCCTCGTGGTCTAGTGAGCATAGTTGGTCAGAGAAAAAACAATGGGTAGAAAAACACTTGGGTAAATACGGATACAAAAAGTTGATTTTAACCCACGATAAAAGTATATTTAGTGGAGCGGCTCTAATTGACGATAGAACTGTGAATGGTGCCTCAGACTTCCAGGGAGAATTTATTCAATTTGGTTCGAAAAAATTCCCAGACTGGAAATCTGTATTAAAACACCTTATTAAAAATTAGACATTATAGTTTCGTGAACAGCGTCAATTGGCTCACTAGCATCTATTTTAATTGCATTAGCAAAGAAAGAATCTATAACTTTTTGGCTATTTCCCTTATGTAGTTGCAATTTTTTATTTAAAACTTCTTTTTCATTTTCTTTACTTTCTTTTTCAGAAAGCTCTTTTCTCACTCTTTCCAGAAGAGTTCCTCTTGATGCTACCAGTAAAAACGTCTTAGTTATTCTTGCCTCTTGAGCGTTGACAATTTGATTGAAAAATTTTGCCTGGTTAATCGTAGATGGAACACCCTCAAAAATAACCTTATCATGCTCTTTGTAAAGATTAATTATAACCTCTTTCAAGATTGGCATAAATACACTGTCTGGAACACTTTTTTCGCGAGCTGCAAAACCTTTAGCATAAAGTCCAAATTTTGTTCCTTTACTCATTTCCTCTTGCAAAAACTTATTTAGAGAAAAAAGGTGATACTCTAGTTTTTGAGATAATAATTCTGATTGGATTTTCTTTCCTGAGAGAGGAAGTCCAAATATTAGTATAGCTTCTTTCATATTAAATAAATCTTTCGAAAATATGAGTTTCCCCCGTTTCAGGGTGGGTCTCGATTATTTTATATATTACATTCCCCTCCTCAACAACCTCACAAGGATTGTTTGATTCATCGCATATCACTTGTACATTCTCCATATTAATAAATATTCCGAGAAGGTGATTGCATATTGATGTTTTGATAGCCGTTCGCAAATCTGCGTCAATTATGTCAAAGGCAAATTTTTTTAAACAAGATTCAACACTGTCAACAGTGGACTCGGTAATTTGGAATTGTTTCATAGTTTTTTTTTTAATTCTTATATAAATATAAAAAAAAGAGTTTTTATTATAAAGCTTTTTGCGTATCTTTGTTTAAAAGTTGAATACATGGGACAGGAAAAAGAACATTTTTTGGAATATCAAATAAACGCCTTCAAAAGCTTAGAAGGTAATAAAATCAATAGTAAAAATAAAAATCTGAAAATACACGAGGATAGAAAATGGAAGTTGTTGACCAAAAATTTCCGAAAAATTGAGGATATTAAAAAAGAGGAATGGAGTCAAATTCTTGGCATTATCGAAACAGATTACGGCTGGTTACATCCCTCTATGACCGAAACTTGTTTTGATTTGATTACGAAATTCACAACTCAATATCTTTCTTTATCAGATGAAATAGAAACCTCTCATAATAGCCTCGTATCATTTAGAGCAATATATTATCAAGGTAAAAAACTCAAAACATTTTTTTCAATAGAAATAATGCAAGACCTTGCTATGTTGCATAATACAACAAATATATACGCTGATTATATTTACCTATTAGTAGATTGTATTTTAAAAGAAATAAATCCATCATACAAACAAAACTCAGAAGTTTAATTATCACTTTTCTTCTATATTTATAGAAAACTATAAATATGAAAAATGAGAAGTTGGTTCGATTAGTAGTTAGGAAGATTCTTTCTGAGAATGCATCAGAGGGTGCACCTGACCTGGTACAGATTTTAAATGGATTACTAAGCAAAATTTCTAGTGCAGATGAAAATTCAAATACCCAGCCTCTTCTAAATATTAAATATGGACAGGAAGAAAGTCCAGCATTAGCCTTGTCGGTGGGGGACAGTAGATTTTCAGCTGCAGAGACAACATTTTCTTTTGATATAATAATGAAATTCTCAAGTCTTGGTTATGGGGTCAAATTTGCTGGAAATGGAGTAGTAGGCCTTGAAAGGGAAGAAGATGAGGGGTCGGTCTCTAAAAAATTAAAAGATTTTAATATTGGCTATATAAGATTAGAAGGTCAAAATGGAGAGCAATTAGAAGCTACTCCAGAAACAGTAGAACAAGCAGTCTTTCAGAATGCTAGTAAATATATACAAGCAATCGTTGAACAAAATATCGCTTATAATGGATAATGAAAAAACAATACGTCGTCTTATTAGAGAATCTATAGGCGGAATTATTAATGAAATACAAGGACGTTCAAATCCAGGTTTTCAAGAACAGTTAAATTCAATATTTAACAGATTTATATTTAAACTTGATATTAAGTCTAATTATGAATTTTCTCCCCAGGAAAATGCATTAATGAGAGAAGAGGCTACGAATGAGATTAATAAAAAACTTAGCCAATTAGAAAAATCTGGAGTTGAAAACTTTTCTCAAATTATAGCATTTCCAATAGGGAATTTTTATGTAAATATTGGGGGAGGTAAAAATAAAATCACATTCCACCACGAAGAAGAAAAAAATATATTCCCCTACGACTCTTTTGCAGTCATAGTCCATGAAGATACATTTAAATTAATAGTACCTATCGACTTGAATTGGCCTCAAAGGATGTTGTTAGATAAAATAACTAATGATGTTAAGCAATCAGGATTGGTTAATAGGATTAAAGGGGTGGATATAAACTCAAATTACAATACTCCAAACATTATTATGTTGGAAACTCCAGAGGTAAAATTAAAAATTGCTCAACCAGAACCTAAAGAGATGGTTTCATCTATTAGACCAGGAGCTATCATATCCCATTCAAAATTTGGGTTTGGTAAAATAATTGGCTTTGCAAATGGAAAAGAATTTGTAAAAGTAGTATTCCCAGCTAATAAAGGTAAATTTTATACTTTTTTTAAT
>Ga0208769_1001493_pt1 | contig 10317 bp, 24 predicted proteins | sample AntAceMetag02UKC_FD_184768 | JGI IMG/M metagenome (GOLD analysis project Ga0208769, IMG submission 184768) | Saline lake microbial communities from Ace Lake, Antarctica- Antarctic Ace Lake Metagenome 02UKC (SPAdes) (version 2) | ecosystem: Environmental > Aquatic > Non-marine Saline and Alkaline... | reverse complement strand
AGTCAATGGACCTTTAGAGGATGGGATTTTATGCTATGGCCTTTTGGAATACGCAAAAGAAGTTATTAGGGATTTCAAATAAAAGGAGACAACCATGAACCAACTAAACGCAGACGAACTCTTCCAGATAATCGGAGAGCAGTTAATGACAATCAGAAAGCAGAATCAGGAATTAATGCGGCTGCAGAAGGAAATAATCGACAGCAAGCCGAAAGAGGAGGTAAAGAAAAATGGCCAACGTAACGATAAGTGAAATTCCTGGTGGGGAGGACACTTCACCTGCTAATACTTCTGAAATTGAAATAAAAGTCGGGGGGGTGTCGAAGTTTGCCCAGTTGGTGAACATCCTGAAAAATGCGATACCAATAGGCGGTACGACTCCAGCGCCAGGTGCGTTTACCACCCTGAAGCAGACAACGGGGAAGGCAGCAGGGGCGATACCTATTTCTGATGCAGATGGAGCTTTGACTCTTACCGCTTCAACAGGTTCAGACGCACCGGTGAGGGCAACGTCTCCGACTATAACCACCCCCACTATCAATGTCGGCTCAGACGCAGACGGTGATACTTATCACAGAGCAAGCGGGGTATTGGCAAGACTCGCTAAAGGTGGAGCTGACCTCAAATACTTCATGAACGCTGGTAATACTGCTCCTGAGTGGGCGAGCGGGATATCCATTGGAACACTTACCAGGGTCACAGACGCCGTTGGGGCAGATGTTGCTTATACAGGAGTTGGGTTTAAGCCGTCGACCTTGATTACATCCTTTGTTTGGGCAGGGAATTGCAGAGGCAGTGGGTTCGATGACGGTATGGATCATTATGTGGACTTGACGTACGGGGCAACTCCTACCTATGTGCAGTCTGCATGGGCTGTTTGCATCTTCCTCATTAATGCCGCAGGCGGCGCCGGGCAAAATGCTATAGTGAAAAGTTTTGATAGTGACGGGTTTACGCTTACGTGGGTCAAGGCGGGTGCACCTGCAAATGGAACAGGCTATGTTTATTATATGGCCTTAAGATAGGAGGAATCATGCGAGTATCAATAAATAAATTAACAGGTAAGATGATTGAAAGCCAAAGCGGCGGGGAAACACATCCTGACCCAAAGATTGACGACAAGATTTATGCCGAAGCAAACCTTGAAACTCTACGCCAGAATGCTATCAATGCTGGGTATTCTAAGAAAGAGATTGAAGTCAAGTTTGTAACTCAGGAAGAATATGAAACCTTAATAGAAATCAGCAAGCCGGAGCCAACTGAGGAGCAGATTTATGAGGAACAGGTAGTAGCAAAGGGAAAGGAAATCCTCAGAACAATGGCGGTTGCTGAACTGAAAGGAAAAAACCATGTATAAACCAGAGTTAAAAGATCAAACATTTAAACTGATAAGTGAATTTCTCACAGAAGAACGAGGCAACCGAGTAACCACAAATAATATAATGGGGTTCACCGCAAAAATAGGGAATCTTTTTGAGGTTAATGATGTAAAGGAAAAACTCACTAAGATAGAAAAGGGATAATATGAAACAACCAAAAGGTATAAGCCTTGAGATAGGATTTAATTCTAAGATGGTTCCGTCTGTGTACTTAGGCCAGCAATCATTCCGGCAGATACGACCTATAGCCTCGGAGATTAATCCTAAAACAGCATTACAGAAATTTGTTAGAAATACTTATGGAGGTATTAAAATAGATATATCTATGGGCACTATTTTGAGACCGGTGAGAAAACCATGGAAGTGGCATACAAGTAATCCTTGGACCTCAAGTAATCAGTGGTTTGTTCTAAGGATACCTTTGCTACTCACCTTTTTTATCTCATTGGCTTTTGGCAAGAAAGGCAGACAACGAGGTTTGTATTTTGGGTTTAAGACCTATGAGGTAAATCATATAAGTAATAAGGGTAATTGGGCGAGAGAAGATGAGGTAGGCAATGTATATCTTTGCCCAAGTGCAAGCATACGGGAAACCTTTTGGGATTAGAGAAAGATGTGGCACAGTGTTGATTCTCTTTTGATTAGGAGTGAGAAAATTATGCCAAATGGCGAAACCAATTATGTTTGTAAAGAACATAGTGGATTTAAAGAACGATTAAAAGATTGCGAGGGTAACGTGACAGAATTATGGAACCATTGGAATAGTATGCAAAAAACAATCATTGGGATTTTTATCGCACTAAGTATGAATTTATTAGGAGTGGTTATCATTTTAGTGATGAACTTTTTAAAAACATCTTAGGAAGGCTTTAAAATGATAACATGGAAAGATATTCATCATTTTGTTGAAAAAGAATTTGCCGATTCATTCTATAAAGGTAGCGGCCAATACATAGATATGAAACTCGTGCTTAATCTCGATTATATTTGGGAAAGAGTACATACAATATCCGGGAAGAAACCCAAGATTATAATTACCCAAGCGGTTGATGTATATGGCGAACATGGTCATGCTGAAAAAAGTTATCATTTAAAAACAAATAATTGCTTAGCTACTGATTTTTTTATAGTAACAAGCTTATCTCCGAGAGAACAATATGGAATTGTGGAAAAACAAGGATTTGGCGGAATTGGTTGTTACTATGATTGGAAATACAAGGGGGAGTTTCTTCCAATAGGGTTTCACGCTGATATGAGACCCCATACAATTATACAAAGATGGACACGAAGAAATGGACAATACTCTTATTTATTAGGGAGGGATAATTAATGGGATTTTTAGGAACTTTACTCGGTGGTGGTGTTGAGGGTTTGCTGAAAGGGGCTGGTAGCCTTGCCAAAGATATAAGGACAGCCATAACTGGTGAAACTACTCTTTCGTCTGAGGCTAAAGCAACCTTGGATGGGAAACTAATTGAGCTTGATGCCGTTCTCGCTCAGTTAAAAATGAAGACTGATGAACTCCGACATAATATCATAATAGCAGAAACGCAATCTCAATCCTGGCTTGCAAGAAATTGGAGACCCATTTTGATGCTTACGATTGTTGCTATCGTAGCTAACAATTATATCATTTTTCCTTATGCAAATCTTTTTACTGCAAAGGTGACTATGTTGGTACTCCCAGAACATCTATGGTCATTGCTGAAGATCGGTGTGGGTGGCTATATTGTATCCCGAGGTGCTGAAAAAGTTGCTACCACATTGAAAAAGTAGGGCATGATACTTTGGCCCCGATAAGTCGGGGTCATTGCGTATAAGTTAAGTGGTGCGAATCTTACCGCAATGAGTACATGTTGATCCATAAAGCGAATTAGTAAATCCAACTTGAGCGGGGTCACATTTACAAACATCCGTCTCAATAAATTCCAGGGCTTGCTGGGCTAATCTTTTATCTTGAATCTCTACCCAGTATTTCACATCACGGTTGGATGCTACTTCTGCCCGTCTAATATACCGAAAACCAATTGATATTAACTCATCTGCCATTTTATCCTCCTTTCATTTAACGTCTGCGATCAGGGGCGAGGATAAGTTGCGCCACAGTTGCCACATTGCGTTTCCTTGATTGGAATAGCTGCCCCACAGGATACGCACTCCTTTCTCCCGTTCCTTGCATTGTCTGGCTGGGAGGCTTTCAGTTGCTCATCAAAATCATCAAGCAACGCTTCGAAAGCATCTCTAGGCCAAGATCCTCCGCCACCATCAGCAATGTATTTTCGCCAAGCATCCCATTGTTGCATTATCTGATTACGATTCATAGTTGCTCCTTTACGGCTGGGTTGGGTTGGTTATAAGGGTTTTATTCCTTCAATAAAATGCCCTTTTGAAACTTCACCTCTATGGTCAAAAATAAGATCAACAACTTGATATGTACTTCTGTATTTATATATTTTTATAACCGTTGCGGGTTTCACAGTAACTGATAAAGGAGTTTTTACATCATCTTTAAACAATAAATGATCAAACGCTTTTACTCTAACTCCTGTATATATCTCCATAATTATCCTCCTAACATATAGTATTAAGCAGAAAATTAGCGTTTCACACTTATCATTGGGGGGGGGTTTATACAAAAGATGACTGTTTCTCCTTTACTTTTTCTTTTACTATCTCTTTCTTTACCTTTCCCTCTGTTTTTATTTTCCCAAACACCCCATCACATCCCATAATAAATTCCATACCATCTATAGTCATAACTCTCTCATCAATAGGAACATTAGGATCGTGAATCATATAGCTGGTAGGAAGAGGGTTTAGATCTTTCTCTCTGATTTTTAATTGCTGGACGCGATGATAGGTTCCGAGATAAATTGTTTTGTTACACTTTGGGCATTTCATAGGATATCCTCCGTCCACTCTTCTTTCTTATCATCCCACACCTTGTTAAATTTCTCTTTCATTACAAAAGCAAGCCAGAGTTGTTCGCGTGAATGAAATGTTTTAACGCAATATGGGCCGTATTCGTGGAATACAAATTGGTTAAATGCTTCCAAAACAAGAAATACTCCAGTGCCAATCATCTCCTGCAACTGATCTTGGCGGGGGAGCCAAACACACTTATCTGTTGAACCTCTTTTCACTACCTTGTACATCTCATAAGAGCTGTTGCTAAATTTATCAATATAAGAATCTGTTTCATTATAGCGTGTACATAGAACATAATAAGTATCTCCATGCTTTTTCCCCCATCTTTTCTGTATCTCCCCAGACATCTCACACATCTTGATATACTTAGGTGTTGTGTCCATTTATTTCCCTCACTTTCCTTTCCACATCCTCATAAAACCTATTCCCCCATATCCTTCTTAAATTCCTTTCCTGTTCTTGTTTAATATAATCAGGATCTCTATCAGGGGGCTTAGGAATAGGATGTAAATGTTGATATTTAATTGGATAGAATGGCATGGTTAGTTCTCTCCTTCCATTTGCCAGCCACATTTCCTACACCCAGTCCAATAATATTTCCCCAACTGAGGAATATGTTCTATGGTCCCTATCTCACCAGCCCTAATCTTCCTACCTAAATTCCTACAACTATGAGCATCACTGAAACTAACCAAGGGTAAATCTGTTAATTGTTCTATCATATCAGTGTCAGCACTAAGCCCTGTTTCAAGAGCATCTGGTATGAAGCCCTTAAATGCCTCTGCTACCGACTTATAACCTACCTTAGACCCTAGTATACCAAACCAAGGTGTAAGTACATGTGCAGGTATGAATAGGATGTCTGAGGACAAGGTACGCACCACATCATAGAGTTCTTTGGGAGAAAACAGTACATCAGGCCGGCCATCATTGTTATTCCCATTAGCCTCAACAATATCCATGGCTTGTTTAATAAGTTTGATCTTTGTAGGAAACACTAATAATATATGAGCTTGCTTACCCTTACCCCAGCGACAATTAACCTCAGAGGTTAACATAATAGACACCCCAGGATGATTTACCATATATAACAACCCACTCTCCCTATCAAACTTAGTCTCTTCTCTTATGTCTTCAAACCACTTCCTATGTAAACAATCAGCAGAGCCTATGATATTAATCCCTTGAAGAATGGCTTGTTGGACATATCCTTCAATGGTGGGGGGATAGTTATCTGAGGTGCCACCAGCGTATTCTCCGTGGAGATGTAGGTCTAATGTTAGGTTTATCATTGTCAAGTTTTTCTTTCCTCCTTTATCTCACCTTATTTTCTTATTTGGCCATATCTACGAATATACAATGGAATAAACCCAAATAAAAACCAACCTTCGTATTGATAATGCCAATCCCTGACACCGTTATTTCCTTTAATCACTGGCTTTAACCAAGTTCTATAAATAATCATGGTCGTTCCTCCTTTGTTTTGAATGACATTTATGCTTCCTTCCTATTTATAAGGGCCTCTTATAAAAATGTGCATTACTATTCTCTCTCACATCCAATTCTTTTTGCATTTGATCTGCCAAGTGTTCATTGTTATCAATAAACCCAGAGAGATCTAACATATATGATAAATAGTCTGATGGGATTGTTTCAAGTTCATAATCCACATACTTTCCAAATGGCATTGTTGACATGGGTGGCTCCTTATTGAAATTCATCTATCATTGAGCCCTTGAGGGTCTGAGTTCAGTGGTGTTGGGAAGGCCTTATGCTATTATTGATTTGCACAACCAAAAGCCCTGTTAACACAATCCAAAACGGTAAAGTTTTAAATGAATATCCGATAGAATCCAAATAACCACATATAAAACCAAAAACAACGATATTTATAAAGTATAGTCTAATCATAAAGTCCTCCTAACAACATTATTAACCAGAATTATTTCTGTATAATATCATATCATCATTCATACTCAATCGCGTCACGGTACCAACGCGGAAATAGATTAGCATTCTTCTGTAACAATTTCCCCACTTGCATATCTAATATATATACCGTCCCATAATCATCAAAATCCCTCACGATTCTTCCACTTGCCTGGACTATATTATCAATGGCTTGGCTGGAATACCACATTTGTCCCCACTTTCCACTGTTAAACAATCGTTGTTGAATGTGATAATCTCCTAGGCTTAAATAAGGACATTTTAATATAACAGCCCATCGTGCAAGCTCTCCTTTTAAATCCACCCCTCTTGTACTGCTTGGGCTTACAAATACCGATCCAGGAGTGTTGATAAACTTCTGAAACTGTACTTCTTTATCAGTTGAACCGTGGAATATAAGCCTGTCGCTAAGGTCTCTAAGAGTATCGCCAAGAGCATAACTAACGCAATGAATAATCCCACGACCAGATTCCTCATCCAATATAATACTGATTTCATGTCGTATCTCCTTTACTAATGTTTTGTTCATAGATTAACCTTTTGATTATTTATTAAGTGTTAAAGTGCATAGGGTAGCTATGCCATATTTTGGACTTGTTTTATTGTTTCATTAAAATCGAAACTTGTGAAATGAGTCCAGTATGTTTCATCCCATTTATTATCAAGTGGTGATCCACAGCATACCTCTGGTGGTTCGTCAAAGTTCTCAAAATGGAAAAACAGACAATCACCATAATCCTCGTGATACTCATCTTGTCTAAGTATTTTCATATTTTCCTTTCTAAGTAATCCAACAATATTGTTAACCAGAATTATTTCTGTGTAATATTACATTACCTTTCTTTATCCATTTCCTTCTTAGTTAAACTAAATCTCGGCCTATACACTACCCTTCTATTCTCAATCTTAAACGGATGATCCAATTCTAAATAATCCACTTCATCAGGTTCAAATCCATATAACCCGCAAAACACAGGTTTAGGAGGCAGGGTGGCAGACATAAACAAAAACCTCTTGCCATGATCAAATAGAAATGTATCACTGAGTTCCCTGGTCAACCACTTAGGTTTTAATATGATCTTATTTTTATCATTATAGTACACCCAGTTTCCATTGGTGAGATCTTGCTTGTTTAAAAAGTCCACCTTCCATGCCACACTTGATAACCTTTTCTCTCTACGCAATGTCCTCATATCATCTGAACTTAAACTCACATGATTTTTTAGTTTATTTTTTATCTCAGCCACTTGGTCAGCAATGTTTACAATCTGATCCCTTAATCTATTCCCTATAGGTTTCATCCATTTAATAAAGGAATCAATTACAGTTTTCTTATCAGGAGGGTATTGTGCAACATTTAAATATTTCATTTGTTTCATACTAAATACAAAGGATATGAACCCCGTTAATATGTTTTCCAGATCATCAGCTTCATCAATTATAACATTTCTCATCCCCTCATCCTTGGCACTGAACCCAGCGAAGTTTGAAGCGTATAGGAAATAATGAAAGTTTAATATGCTATGTTTGTACATTAATGCGGCATCCTTCGCCTTTGCATATTCACAACCATCACAAGGGGGAGTTATTATACACAAATCAGCACTTTCAAACATATCACAGGGATAATTAGATCTTCCTTTTAACAACGATGCCTTGGGAAAATCATGGATGAGTTGATGCTCAAGGTGGATAGATGAACAGAGATACCAAAATAGTGAAGGCATGGATTCAAAGCCTATGATTGATTTACCTATGCCTGTAGGCGCCGATAAACATATAAATCGCTTGGTACTATTTGTGATGAATTCATAGGCGGTTTCTTGGGATTCTCTGAATGGCTGGCCTTGATGGATTCCATAGGTTATAGTGGTCATATGCTATAGGCTCCCCTCTCGTAAATACTTATACAGTTTAGTAAGCCTTGATAAAACCCAATTCCTTGCACTCTTCTTATCCTTAGCATAGTAAATATTAACCCCCCATTTCGTTTCAATAGCGGCAAGGGAATGATAGATACTGTTTGGGTGCATGGATGAAAAGTCATTGGGTTGGTACACATCATTTTCCAACCCTTCAATCAATAACCCTTTCCATTTATACTCACTCATCCTGTTCAGTTCTTTTTCAAACCTAATCCTACCCTTGCCAAGTGTGCCTAGCAAATCAGGAATAGATTTCCGTTCAATGGTTATTACATTCTCAAACCCTTGTATGCTATAATCACCGGAATTTAACCCATGATTGACAATCCAAGGTTTAGGTTTAAATAAGGGTTTTTGTTCTCGAGTATCTTGGATTAAAATGAAGTCCTTAGGAATATCGATCTTAGGAGTGAAATTGATCCTTGGCATCATACGCATGGAAGATCTCCTTTTATAATTTATTGGCTCGGGTTTTTGCTCCCAGGACTAACTTAGTTAATCTCATTACAATCTGATTTAATAGATCACCAGCCTCTTTAGTTTCAACCCTTGGGATAGGTGTGTCTCCAAGTGTATCAATAAAACCAAGCAATTTTTCCTTATCCGGCATTAATCTATTCTGTTTAATAATTTCCTTTTTAATCATCTCAGTCTCTATCTCCTGTTCTTTTTCCACTTTAATCCTCTCCTCTTCCATTTCCTTAACAATCCGTATCTTTTCTACCCTCTCCCAATCGATCTTTTCCAATGCTGCTTCCTTTTCCTTTAACTTCTGATTAGCTTCATTAATCTTCTTTTGAGCAGCTTCTTGCTCTATCCAGATCTTCTCAATCCGAGCTTCTTCTGCTTCTCTGGCTTTTACGGATTCAATGGACATGGTAACAGCATTATCTAAACGCTCTTTGAGTGCCACAGCTTCCTCAGTGAATTCCATGTAGTCAACCACACTGATTTCCATTAATTCCAGGCTTTCCTTTATAGCTAGCATCTCTTCCATGTCCATAGAAGGTAGTTCGATAAGGGTGTTTTGGAGATCGTTGATCCTGGAGCGTATTTTGTCCACTCTTGCTTGTTCAATAACATCCTTTGCCGCTTTAATCTCTACTTTACGATCATCCTCCGTATTAAGTTCAGATTTAAATCGATCTTCATAAGGAGTCATTGGCTCAATAAGCATTTTAGCTGCTTGATTGATATTCGAAACCAGTTTACGAGCATCTTCTCCTAACTGTTTTCGTCTTTTATCAACTTCTACTCGTGTTGTGATGATAGAAGTGAGAGCACTTCGAACTTTTTTATAGGATTTCGTATCTGCCTCAATTACTTTTAACTGATCATACTCTTTTAATCTTTCTGCTATTTCTTTAGGTGTGATCTTGTATAAAACAATGGCTTGGCTTGGTTTGTCTATCTTTGCTAATTCTTGCATTTTGCTCTCCTTTCACGTGCATATCGTGCACTACATTCCCTATGATATGCTGCTGATTTAGGTTTATCTGAAATCCATAAATTAATTGGGTCATCATATTCTTTGCAAAATTTACATTTCCGCCAATCAGCATGACCGCAGGCATCATAGGCTCGTTTTCTTTGATGAAGAAGCATATGATAAGAGTTATCTTCACAAACTATAAAATTGCTAAATTTGTTATCTTGTTTTTTTCCATTAAAATGATGAACAACCGCATGATCTGGTAATTTTCTCCCAAGCAACTGTTCAACCATAAAACGATGATAAGGATAATATGAAGTCCCTATCCTAATAGTTTTATAGCCATCTCCGTCATATCTCATGCCACCTTTCCAGTTTGGATTGTTTTCTTTAATATGATTTATTTTCATCAAGCCCTCCAGATATGTTTTAAATTATTTTGCATCTTCCCATGGTGCTTCATCCAATGCTTTTTGATCTGCTTCATCAATCACAACCTCTCCATCATCAGTATCATTTGCTTTTCTAATCCAAGGACTCACCCTCTCAAACAATGCCCCTGTCCTTTCCACGTCCCGTTCACAATAATCAGATATTAATTTATACTCCCCATTTTTCCATGCAGGATATACCAGGGACCCATCCATACCAGGGGTTTTACTTCCCAGTTTATAAAGCCCGAGATAAAAATCAAGGTTTTTCC
>Ga0208769_1001485_pt1 | contig 10349 bp, 15 predicted proteins | sample AntAceMetag02UKC_FD_184768 | JGI IMG/M metagenome (GOLD analysis project Ga0208769, IMG submission 184768) | Saline lake microbial communities from Ace Lake, Antarctica- Antarctic Ace Lake Metagenome 02UKC (SPAdes) (version 2) | ecosystem: Environmental > Aquatic > Non-marine Saline and Alkaline... | reverse complement strand
AAATAATTAATGCTAATCCTACAATAAACAACTTTCAATTCCAGAAATTGTATCCGAAACTTCGCACTGCTGTCCAGCTATAACAGGAATAATTTGTATTAAATCTGGCTTTGAAGTATATCCACTTGCAACATATGTTAAACCAGCATTTTTTCCCGGAAGTTTAACTTCTCCTCCCGAAGGATAAAGTGTTAACCCAATTCCTTGTTGATCTATATTTGTCAGAGTATAAGAACCGCTTGCTCCAGCAGATGAAATTCCAACAAGTACTTCATCAACATCAATATCTCCGATACTGAGTGAGAATTGAACAGTCTTTGCAGTTGAATCATAACAAGTGTAAATTGGATTAATTGTAACTTTATTGAAATTTCCAAAACAAGATTTAGCACCTTCAACTTGGTCTTTTAATGTGCTGTTAACAATTCCCCAAACAATTGCTGCAGCAGCCATTACTAATGCAATCATAAGAACAACAGTAATAACTCCAGAAATACCTTTTTTAGAGGATAATATCTTCGCCATATTGACCCTCACAAATATAAGTTTTTCTTCCGTCTTTTCCTTCCCCAATTAAAACAGGGAACACAGTAATTTTATCTGGATTTAAATCCCCTAAATCAAGAGGCCCTGAAAAAGTTCCTCCTTGTCCTAATCCAGTGTCGACCCATCCGTCGTCAGAATCTAACTCTTCTGTTGTATGACTTCCCTCTTCAAATATTTTTATTCTTACTCTAAAGATAGGAACATTTCCTCTATTAACAATACTCAGAGTATCTGTTGAAGAAGAAAAACTTGCGTCAAATTCAACATCTTCACAAACTAATTCTATATTTTTTCCGAATTTTGTTGCACTCTCTCCGACCATGCCCCTAAACCAAATAAAAATAATCAAAGCAACAACAACAACCATAGCAATTAGTAGAACTGTCGCAATCACTGGAGAAATCCCTCTCTTTTTCATTTTGTTTAAAAGCATTTTAAGTTTATAAATTTTGATGTTGAAGATTAATCAAAAGGAACACAACAACAATAATGTGGAGAAGAGGGATTAAGAGGGTTACAATATTCACTGATATCATAAGGTTCACAAATACCTGGACAACCCCCTCCACAATTTGAAGCACAAAAAGATAATGAATTATCATATCCTAAATAAGCACAAAATTGTTCACAAGATTCTACAGCATCCATTTCAACACATTCTTTTGTATCGAAATCACACACATAATTATCCGGACATCCGTCTTTTTTGCCATCACAAGCAGAACATGCACAATCTTCTCCAAGAGATGTTTCACAAATATCATTAGAGTTACAGAAACTACAATCACTTGGTTCTCCAACACAAACCCAATCTGTTTCAGTTTGACATGTAGATGAACACCCATCGTCACCCTGAGCAGGGAATTTCCCATCATCACAAGTTTCGCCAAGATCAATATTTCCATCACCACAGTATAGGATAGTTATACAAGTTGTACCTGCACATTCTTCTGTAATAGAATCACAAGTATCAGTACAAACTTCTTCACAGACAGTTCCACATTCTGCTCCTACATCTGCACAGGTATCAGTACAAGCCTCTGGGAGAACACAAGTTCCTATTGCTCCATCACAAACAAGTCCTTCACCAGGATCAGATATTTCACAATCATTTGGTAGACAAGTTCTTGAAATCTCACAATCATCCAATGTTGTTCCACATTCCCTACTACCACAAACTTCCGCATCTGTTCTTTCATCAGTACAATCTTCTGGAGGTGGAACATAACAACTAATCTCTTGCCCAATCTTTGCATCACTGCAACTAGCCAATCTTATTTTTCCTTCAACTTCTTGCCATCTAATAGGAATAATTTCAATCCGAAGTCCTTTTAAATCAGCAACATCAGTAAATTTGATTGTCTTTTCATTACCAGGAGAATCAGGAGTTAAGGTATTCTTTTCTTTATCAATTCCTTCAAGACCAAATACAATAGAATTGCCATGTTTTAGTTTTATATCAACTTTTCCAGACAAATCTTCTGTCGCAAGTTCTGCATCCTCATTTGTCGTCGCATATATAAAAAATCCTGCAAGACTAAACAAACCATTATTCTTTACAGTAACATCTAGACTATCTGTACCACAATCATATACCACCTCTTTTATGAACATAGAAGACCCTTCAGGACATTCAATAGCATCTTTTGGAATATAAGTTTTAACCCATTGGTAAACAAGCAAGCTCATCACAATCGCAATCACAACTAACAAAACATACCCAACCATTATGCTCAACCCTTTTTTATCCTGTGATAACATGTTTTTCTCCTTCAATTTCTTGGGAAACAACAAAATAGAAATAATTCTGTCCTTCTTCTCCATCTAGTGCAAATTGATATTCAACTTCATCAATTGTGACAGCAACAACACCAGATTCAGTTTCATCTAATATTAAATCTGCTGTGCAAGAATTAGTCCCATCACACACCCTCACTTGCAAATTATTTTTATCCCCAAAAATAAAAGAAAGGTTCTTTCCCTCTCCAGCATATTCAACATAATCTTCAATAAAATCTCCTAAAAGTATATTCATGTCTTGACCATTAGTAGTCCCATAATCAATAACATTCTGGCTCTCAATTCCTAACTCCTCACCCAAATCATAGAGTTTCACAGAGTTTTTTTTACGCGAATAATTTAAAACAGTGGCAAATGTTATGAGGACGATAATAATTAATATTGCAGCGATTAAATAAAATTGTCCTTTCTTGCACCTCATAATTCTAAAAGAAGAAAATAGTTTATTAATTTAATGTTTCACGCGATTTCAAATGTAGACCCGAGCGATTTCACGAGATGTTATCCTGAAGGTAAAAATAAAAATTCGAGTGAGGTCGGGAGCCGAGCGATTTCACGAGATGTTATCCCGAAGGTAAAAATAAAAATTCGAGTGAGGTCGGGAGCAGAATGTTTGCGTGGCAAACCTTTGGTACGGGATAAAATTAATAGAAAAAATTTCAACTTCCTGTTGGGTTGCAGGAACTGTGAAGAACCCGCTGGTGGTTCTCATTGTAGACCCCGAGAATTTACGCGAAAGAACAATCATTATTTATGGATGAATCTTGAGCGTGAGTTCGAGTTAAGGTTTGCGTAGCGAACCTTTGGCATATTATAAAATATTAAAATTATTGTAGACCCAAAGGTTTGCTCAAAAAAACCCACTAAGCTACCTTTACTCTTCCTCAGCTTTGCGATCTGCCAAGCATCTAAATAGCTGTTTAGGGCTGCTCCGATCAAGGCCTGACCCATTTCGCAACTACAAGATCAAAGCAGACAAAACGTCAACGTCCGAACAAAGACTTAATAGACACTTCGTCACTTACCTTCTTGCAGTCTGCTTAAAGCCCACTAGCAAACAGCGGAGGGCTAAACCGCCAACCTGGTCTACAAAAATATAGAACAATTTGAGTATTTAAGAGTTGTGATTAAAATTATTTAAAGAGTTATTTATTAAAAAAGTATATGGATTTAGATTCTTTAAAGAAAAAATTAAGAGGATTTAAAGATAAGAACATAATTATTACAAATCATGCAGAATTGCAAGCATTTGTAAGAGATATTGATATAAACGAAGTGAAAAAGAATATAAGAAATCCTGAAAAACTGGTTTATGCTAAAGAACAAGATTCAATTAAAGAAGATGAAGAAAAATATGATTGTTATTTTGCTTACTCAAAACATTTATATCATAGATATGTGTTAATTATAGACGGAAAGATTATTATAGTAACAATTATTAAAATAAATAGAGATTGGCAAAAAGCAATAGGTTAAAATGGAAAAATTTAATTTTGATTATGATATAGAAAATGATGATTTATTTGCATACTTGGAAGGAAAAAAATCGTCTGGGGCAGTTGAATTAGGAGATTTTATTTTAGATTTTGATAATAAGGGAAACTTAGTTGCTATACAGATTCTAAATGTTTCTGAAGTATTTAAAAAAGTTTTATCAAAGATAATAAATATTGCTCAATTAAAACAGATTCAAGTTGAAATAATTAACTTTAGAAATATGGATGCCATTAAATTTAAAGTTATATCTGCAAAAGAAGAAGAAACCGCAAATATATTTATTCCTCATATCAGGGAAAAAAGTCCTGTTTTGAATTATTAAGAGTTTGGTTAATTCATTGAAATAGGTTCATCAAAAGGATATAAAGAAAATTTCATACCCCTTCCTTTTTTCTGTGCACTCCTCTTTTCCAGATTAGATAATATTTCCATATTATGGTAAATTTTTTTTGATGCTTGGTCCATCTCCATCTGACTTTGATTCTTCACTAAAGTAGCTAATTCATTCGTTGACAAATACTCATCGAATTTTTGGTATATTTCAATAGTTTTATCAATGAAATAATGTAATTTTTGTTTTTCTTCATTATTTATATCTAATGTATCTATTTCTCTTATTCTTCTTTCCATGAATTCATAAAATTTTTCTTCTTGATAATCCATCTTATTTAATAGTTTCAGAAGTTTATATTTTTTTATGTTATTCCTCTATTGTATAGAATGATATGCTTTTCCAGCTTCGTCTAAATCAGTTTTATATACACTTCTATAAAAAAATAAACATGCCTTTTTAGGTTTAAGTGATAATATTCCTGCATCTTTTAACCCTTTAAGCGCCTTTAAAGTATCCCGAAGACTTATCCCCCGAGTAATATCCCCTAATGATAAATGAGGATTCCTAAAACTTATTGTTTTTATCTTTTTATTTACTACTGTCTTAATAATATCCTTTTCATAATTCCTTAAACTTTTTTCATCCATACTTTTGCATCACTTCTCAACTATTTAAGAATTATTACATTTCAATAATCATATAATAAAAAAGGTTATCCCCTAAACAAAATCTAAAAAATAAAGAAAAAGAAAACAACTAAAAAGTTTATAAATATTGTTTTCTGCTCCTGAATAATGACAAGAGAGTACACCTCTAAAGAGATTGAAATATTATCTAAGGAATTTGAAAAAGAAACAAATCTTCTTGATTTAGAGAGGATTCTAGAAGACAGGTCTTGTTATGGGATTCTAAGGAAACTCCAACATCTTTCAAAAAATAATCCAGATAAATGGGACAGCGATAGGGTTATAGAGTATGTAAGGCAATACCGTCAACAACATAAAGATGAGTCTGCAGAAAGAAGTAAGCAATACCATCAACAACATAAAGATGAGTCTGCAGAAAGAAATAGGCAGTACAAATTAAGAAGAAAACTAAATATGTGCAAACTAATATCAGATATAAGTGATATAAGAGATATAGGTTATGAAATTGGAAAAATAACTAAGGATAACGGCACTATTACTATTAAATTCCTAGAAGAAGGTCTTAATATGTTATCAGTTAAGAAGGATTTTGAAGAACATGTTCAAGAAGTTATACTAAACTCAAAGGTTCAAGATTTATATTATGGATTTCAATTGGATTATAAAGAAAACAACTTATTTATAAGCCCAAGACCTAATGTTAATGAAAGAGGAAAAGTAGAATCTTTTTTAAAAGTATATGAATTGATTTTAGAAATAGAAAGAAGTAAATATAAATCCTTTGTTTAAAAAACTAATACTCAATTTCTTTATCATATTAACAAGATTATCTCTTAGCCAAAGTTTTGTTAAGAAACATTTATTGTTTCAAGGAAAGCATAGAAATTTATATAAAGTTTGAGTTGCTTAATTTATTGTGAGGTGGTCAGCACTTCAGACGGTTTCTGAAGAAAACAAATGATGAAAGTTCAACAAAAACTGGCACCAAAAATAAGAGATGTTATAGAAACTTCTAACCATTTTTATCAGAATTTACTGGGATATAAGCCTGAGCAAACTTCATTACAATTTGTTCCAAATTCAGAATGGATTGATTTCTCGCAACAAAAAGGATTGAATGCAAATTCTTTAGGAATTTATCTACCAAGAAATCAAAAGGCAATAATTCAAGATGAAAATCACATGAGCTTATTTCATGAATATTTTGGACATGGACTTTATTGTGAACAATCTTTATCTGGAAGAAAATTAGTTGATTTAGAAAAGAAATTATTAGAAGAAGAAAAACAAGAATTTCAGAATGGCAGATTTACCTTGAAAGACATTCAAAAATTTAGAGCAGGTAATCAAACTTTTCAAGAATTAGATGAATTTAGAAAGCAAAATTTAAATCAATATGAAACTTTTGCAATTTGGACAGAATATTTGCTTACGGGAGAGTTCGGATTAAAAAACTTATTTGGAAGAAAATATGACTCCTTGCAAGAGCAAGAAAAAGAAGCTGTTGATTCTGTAATAAATTTTTCTGAAACTCATGGAAGTTTAGCAACTTTTTATGAAAGTGGTTTAGCAAGAAGAACAACTCCCGAAAGAATTAAGAGATTGTTAGAAGATATTTATGGAAGTAAATTAGAAGATGTAAAATTTGCTTTACTTTATGGTTCAAGAAAAGAATTTAGTGATATTGATGTATTTGTGGTTGGAAGAAATCCGCAAGAATCTCATTCTGATTTCTTAGATGTGAAAATGCAATCATCAAGAGACTTAAAAAAAGGATTAGAAAATTTTGATGTGAGAATATTAACCCCTTTAATGAATGGAAAATTTATTTTTGGAGATAAAGATTATGTTGAAAAATTAAAACAAAAAGTTTTATCTCAACTAATTACTGAAGAAGCAATCAAACATAATTTAAAATGGTCTTCACGAATGCAAAGATTAAAGAGTGAAAACTTGGGAGACGATTTTTTAAGAAATAAGTTTGAGGGATATTCACAAACTTATTTAGCTAATGCTTTAGCATTAAAACAAGGTTTAAGGTTATTTTCTAAAAAAGATTTACTTTCATATTCTCAAAGCGAGAAACTCATACAATTGAAAGGAGGTACCGAAAAAGAATGCAATTAGAAAATATGATGGAAATGTATCAACCTAAAATTTCTAAACAAAGACAGCAAACTTATTTTGTTGTTGGAGACTTGGAGAATTTAAGTGCTAGTGCTTTGTATAGTGGGGATAAAGAAGGAAATTTTAAATGGAATAAAAATCTATTAGTAGTTCCAATGAGGGGTTTAGATATCCCCTTACATGACACATATAACAAAGATAGCGATGGAAATCTTTCAAATGGGCATAGCACAGTAAACTTGCCAAATAATGGAAAAGTTTATATGCCTCATGGATTAGGTAATCCTACAATTAAAATTGGCTCTTAATTGATAAGATGGAAACAATGCATATGACAGCCGTAGGAAGACATGAAAAAAGAAGCTACTATATCTTGGTTAAAGAAGCCCTAATTGAAAAACCATTAAATGAAATAATGGAGAAAATTGGTTCAGATCCTTTGTACTATTCTGCCGAAGATGATGATGATCCAATCGGCTATAAAAATAATGTACAACATAAAGTAGCAGGAAAATATGATATTGACGTAATACATACATCAAATAGGGTAGTTTTAATCGTTAGAGCTCCGGAAAAAGAACAAAAAATTTTTAGAGAACTTATGCGCGCATATAGCAAATTTCAAGAGTAGATAGTTTTATTTTTTACAGGGCTCTTATGAGCCCTTTTTTATTTTTTAAAATTTTATAAACTCTAATATCCCTGATTAATTGCCTGAGCAGAGTGTACCAACAAGCAAAAGAGCACTAACGGTTTGGCCGAGCTCCACTTTTGACGAGGGTTTGAACTCTGTAGGGGCTCTTTTTATTTTTAATAAATTCTTCTCCATTTTATCTCTTAGCCAAGATTCCTATTAAAATTCCCAACAAAACAATTGTCAAAATTCCTCCAAAAAGAACATAATTATTTTTATCAACAAAAACTTTTCCACTCACTTCGCATCCTGTAACTTCGTTCGGTTTGTTATAAGAATAATCACATTGATTTCTATCATAACATTTTCGTTGGATTAGTCCATTATAACACGAGCTCCATTTTTCACATTCCCAGCTCGGCTCGCAAGGTTGTTCTATGTTTGAAGTATGGCCAGAAGATTCTTGGTCTTCTTCTTGTTCAGGGTCTCCACAATCACTCGGACATAAAAAATAACCCTCATTAGCATCACAAGTTCCATCTCCGCAGAAAGGAGGAATAAATGGTTCTTCGCAATCCCTAGGACAATTTGTTTCATTCTCATCACTTATACAAAGACCATCACCACAAAATCCAAAATCAGAAAAGTCACACGCATCCCCATAACCATCCAAATCATTATCTACTTGAAATGGATTGTAAACATAATAACAATTATCCTCCCAGTTTAAAATACCGTCGCTATCATAATCTCTATAAGGTTCAGGCATCCCAGTAGCAGAAACTAAACTAATCAAAAATATGCTAAATAAAACTATAAGACAAATTTTAATTCTCATTTTCTTTTCCGAACAACCATCACCACTCCCGCCAGCACAACCACAATTAATCCACATATTAATCCAATTCCCTTGCCTGATTTAACAAAACCAATAACAGCTCCCAATCCAGTTCCAGATGTTTGCCCTCCCACTTCTTCATTTAAAATTTCTGTTTCTTCATCTTCTGTTTCTGTATCCTCTTCTTGATTATCTAAAACAATAGTTGAAGGAGTATAGCTTCCACCCCCACCTCCTCCACCGCCATCATTGTCATTCCCGCCATCATCACAAGTACCACAATCTTGAGAGCATGTTGAACATGTTTCGCCATCATTACATGAACCATCTCCACAGTATGGGTCTTGTTTTTCTAAACATATGCTTGGTTGCCCTGTACAAATATAATTATATTCAATTTCACAAATAGAAGAACACCCATCGCTATTATCAATATTATCATCATCACACTCTTCACCTGTTTCAATTATTCCATTTCCGCAGACATCATCTAAAGAAGGCAAGGAGTTGATAGTTAAGTCTAATTCTATCTCTTTTCCAAAGTTTTCAGTATTGTAAGTTACTTTTTCATTTGCTTCAACACCATTAATAACAAAACTTATTGTTCCAGAAGTAATTCCATAACAAGGAGATACATCAAGATAATAATTCCCCCCAACTATCTCACTTAAACCAGAAATATCATGATTCAATATTGCTTTGATAATATAATCTTCTTCTAATAATTCTCCATCATAAGAAACTGTTCCATAATAACTCACAGGAATATTTGGGGGACAAGAACTTGCCGAAACAAGACTAATTAATAAAACCAGAGCAAAAATGGAGACAACTTCTTTTTTCATATTATTTGGATACATGTTTTGTTTAAAAGTATTATTGTCGTCGTAAATATAGTTTTAGTTATCACTAAGAGCCGATAAAAAAATAAAAGAAAAAGAAAAAAATTAAATTAACTTAAATTGAATCTGGTTCATATATTACAGTTTCTCTACCTTCACTTCCAGCAGCAGTTCTAACCCAATATCCTTTTGTAGGTTCTATCTCTGTTGCAGAACTCCAAGTAGTATCTCCACTTGCAGTAACTGAAAGTAGTTTGTAGATTCCCAATTTCTTACTAACATATTCGTCCATATAAAAAGGTTTTCTTAATGTTCTAAGAGCCATCCACCAAGGCGATGAAGCCGAATCTACTCCAAATCTTCCGATTAAATTCCAACTTTCAGTTGCTAAATCTATTCCATTTGCTCCTGGAACAGTATTTACTGGAAAATTCTTTTCAGCACCATAAATCCAATCTTCATTTTCCATCTTTATCCAATAAGAATATCCTGGAACTATAGATGCAAGTTCTTCATCTTTATGATTTTTCACATAATCAAATTTACTCTTTGTTGAAGTAGTTCTTGCCCTATACCAAACTCTTTCTACAGCATTATATTGAAATACTGTTGCAGTACTTGTTCCTTCATAAGCAACATTCTCAATTATATCTCCTAAAACATCATCAATATCTGAACTTGTTGGCACATAAGGTATTGAAATTAAATTCCATCCTTTCTCTAACTTAATTCCCCAACTATAAACAGTTACATCAAAAGAGTAATACTCAAATTCATCACCATTAATTACTTGTATAGTAACATGATGTTCTCCTCTTTGGTCATTTGTTGGTTTTGGACTATTCCACTTAACTTTACATTTTGTCTTAGCACTGTTATGTTCTACTTCCATCCCTACAGGAGTACCTGCTGGAACTAATGAACACACTCCTCCAACAACACTATGAGGGAATTTAGCAGTTCCATCTCCGAAATCAGCATCTAGTGCTTCACCTGCTACAACTTGTTGATTAGCTAATTGAATTGGATCTAAAATCTCAATTTCATAAAGTTCTTCAATACATGTTTCATCATCACCGTCAGA
>Ga0208769_1001482_pt1 | contig 10352 bp, 25 predicted proteins | sample AntAceMetag02UKC_FD_184768 | JGI IMG/M metagenome (GOLD analysis project Ga0208769, IMG submission 184768) | Saline lake microbial communities from Ace Lake, Antarctica- Antarctic Ace Lake Metagenome 02UKC (SPAdes) (version 2) | ecosystem: Environmental > Aquatic > Non-marine Saline and Alkaline... | reverse complement strand
TACTGGTTTGTAAAGATATCCTCCATATCCGGTTGAATAGAAGAATGTATTACGAAACTTAAAGAAATTATCTCCTAATAGTGTATCGTTCACAAAAGCCATTTGTCCCCAATACTCAAGCATTGAATTAGGTGCGGGAATCCCACTTAAGCAAACCTTATGTTTTATTTTATTTCGATACTTTAAGATAGTCTTGGTGATGTTTGAAGTTGCGTTCTTTATTTTTGCACTCTCATCGATGATAATGCAATTGACTTTATCCTCTATAGGTATCTTAGATATCTTAGATATCTTATTTAGCTTTTTAAATCCTTCGAAGTTGATAATATAAATGTCATAATCATTATCCCATTCTTTCATGTTATGCCACAGGATAACTGATCTTAATTTACTCCACTTGTTTATCTCGTTTACCCAAACACTTTCGAGAGTTGAGAGAGGTGCAATTATAATCGTAGGTGCTCTCCAATACTCAATAAGTTTAATTGCGGTTAATGTTTTGCCTAAGCCTGGGTCCATGAATAAGCCATAGCTATCAAACATAGCAGATAATGTTATTGCTTTTCTTTGATGCTGATAGCACATAGATATATCAACACCTTCTAAATGATCTATGTTGCAAGTGTCTAATTTTACATGGCTGGCTAGATTAACTTTCTCATGATACTTTTGTTTTTCAGCGCGCAGTTGTTCATAAATTACTTTTGTTTCTGGAGAATAACTGACTTGAAGGTGATCGATTATGTTAACTAGTTTGCGGATTGGAAAAATCCATGCTGAAGAGGCTTTATCAAATTTAAAATCGCCGATTGCTTTTACTAATTCCTTCTCATGATACTGACATTTACAGATTGCCAAATCATCTTTAGTCCAAACTTGCATAAGTAAGGCTCCTTTTATTATCGTATCTATAATACGGTGCTCGTCTCTCCGAGCTGTCATACGATATGCTTCCAGAGTGAAATCCGCTCGTATACAGACCTCATTACTCCCATCTGGTTAAGGAGGATAGCCTATCGTGTCCTTCAGCTACCATCAGATCACTATATATATAGTGGACACGTCTAAGATGACAATGGTTCTTCTACAAATTTTTCGATAGACAGAAGCTCTACAGGAGAAAGTTTAATTGTAGATAGAACTTCCATAGGTATTTTTGCTATGTTGATTTCTATCTTTTCATTTAATATTTCTTCGTACTCTTTAGCAAAAACTTCTGTATTCTTAGGTGTTACTCTACGTCTTCCTGTACTTTTCTTTTTGTCTCCTTCGCCAATGAATTCTTCTTCTCCATAACTATCAATTAGTGCAAGACGTTTCTTTTCAATGCTGTTAATTTCAGTGCTGAATTGATTTGCTATCTTAATCATTCTGTAAGACAACTTTACATCCATTGGATTATTTAAAATCTTCGTCAAAGCTAATTCTGCTTCTCGCATTTCTTTTCTGGTCAGTTCCATTCTGCCTCCTTTTTTAATACCCCACCCTCGACAAGGATCCAAGAGAATTGGTTAAGGATTGACTTGTTAGAAAAGAAGTAGATACTCCCTTTCAAATCCGTTGCCAAGGATGGTTGTTTTTCCATTGCGTTATACTGTTATACTAATATTATTATTTAAACCAATTCTCTAAAACACCAATAAAGCTATTATATTATTAATATCTTTTTTGTCAAGGATTATTTTTCAACATAAAAATACCCTATTTTTCGAACACAGGCGTAACGGTTTATTCCCCTACATCAAGTAAGCTAGGATCTCCCATTGCGCGCCCAATCAATAAGCGTACAATTGACGCTCTTGATGACAGTTCCGGGAATTTTTTATTGATCTTCCTATCAAGGAAAGCAATCTCTCCTTGAGTAAGACCAATCAATACATTAGTCTTGCGTTTCTTTGCTGATATTTTCTTTGTCATTTTTCACTCCTTGTCTTGTTGTGCTGTTGGTATATAATCAATTCCATTTTTTCTCATTTCTGTAGCTAAAGCTTCAGCCATTTTTCTTACAGCATATTCATTTTTAAAAGGTCCATGAATATGGACATGACCTTGAGCATTCATAACAACAATTAAATGTTCGGTAGCGCTATCAAAGAAGACATTGTCTTCTTTGTTTTCACAATTTGCAAATGGGCATATCATTCGGCACCTCCCTGTGCTAATTTATCAGCTAAAGAAACTAATTGCCGGGGCACCCAATCGATATGGATATCAGGCAATTGTTTTTTTAACACAGTAAACAATCCATAAATTCTTTTAATCCTTTCATTCTTAACTTTCCAGATCCCTTTAGCTTGCTTTACTATCGTTTGAGAATCGCTGAAGATATAAATATCTTGGTCTTTATCTTTAGCTAAAGCGTATTTCATAGCAGATAATAAAGCATGCCACTCTGCCTCGATGCTGGTTGCGATCCCAATGTCTACCCTGTGCTTATAACTAGGGCGCATCAATTTTGGGTTGCTTGTTTTATCCCAGGCGACAACTCCTGTCGAGGCTGGCCTGGATTCCCTTTGCTCGATCCATCACATAGAATTACTATCATTTGTTACCTCCTCTTTATTTCTTGCCGTCTTTTAAATTGACTGCCATTTGGATAAACTTTGGCTCCTTCGTAAACAATTCTTTTTTAACGTAAAATTTCTTAGGAAACATCGGTGGATTTTTTTCTTCGACTATGATACTGAAGATATAATATCCCCTTGTCTCTCCGATCTTTTCGAGATTCGTTTCTAAAACGTTTTTCACTTATTCACCTCCTTCTATTTCGGCTATTGCATCTATCAATAAATCATCTACCCCTTGCCAACCTCCTGCGGGTTCTATGTCATCATACATTCTCTTAGCTTCTTTACACGCTTCTAAGAACCTTCTGCTCTGCTTACTAGCAAATTGATTTCCATATCTTAGAAAATCATCGCTATCTAAATTTGCAAGCCACTCAGGGAAATCATCAACCATACAATCTTTAGTTCCAATATACTGCTCTGCGTGTTTAAACATTAAAAATTCTTCAAAGTTTTGTTTCACTATTCACCTCCTTTACTTTTTTACTTCCTTACTACAATCAGGGCAGAAATTATCAAGCTCACTTAATTCTCTGCCACAAGAGCACTCTTTACAAGAAATTAACTTAGCTCCACACTTATAACAAAAATTATCATCGTTAGGAATTATCATGCAATCATTCGGACAATACTTCATTTTTTTTCCTCCTTTTTCTTTTTATTATCTTTACGAGTTTTATACCAAAACAAAATAATGAAAGTTGTTAAGGATAAAATGAATGTAATATAAAAAGATTGTTCATCTATTTTATCTATCATCTTCTCCTTTTTTTATAATTCAAACTCAATTTCAAAATTACCTTTTATTATTGGTGCGATGTGTTTCCATTTGAAATCTTGATAGCCAGCTGCCTTTCCAGTAAGCTCTAACATTATCGCCAAAGCTAATTGTGAAGGACCTGAGCCAGCATAACCCCAAGAAAAACTAAAACTATGCTTATAAATTAATTGGCTTTGTCGAATATCTAAAACATGCCCGTCTAGCCAAACTGTACTTGTGGCATAGTTTCCTTTCAATGTATGGATCTTACTTTTCGTATCAGTTTTTTTAAATATTTCTGATAAGGTTGATAATTCTTTCTCAGTCAATAACCACTTTTGAGAATTATCAATAGCCGTTGATTCTTCAATCATATTCCAAGCATCTTCAGTATCTACCGCGACAACAGCGAATAATTCAAATTGCTTTTCTGGATCCGCACAATTAAATTTTCTTTGTAGACAATAGAACATTTCCTTTTTCATTTACATCACCTCCTTTAGAATTAATTCATCAGCTGTAGTGAATTGTAGATCCTTAGGATCCGTAGCACAAGCTGTATAGTTGTAAAACTTATTCCACTTATTTTCGCATTTATAAACAACGAAGATGAATTTATCATTCCAAGATTTAATGCGCCCCTTCTCTTTGGTAAACCCATTATCATAAATAACCCATTTACCAATATCCTTTTCTCCTATACTAGAAAGATTAATCATTCCTTCACCTCCTATACATTAATAATGCACTCTCATCACATTTAACACACATCTTGATATTCCTTTCTAAGCCAACTTTATCCCCATGTCGCCTAATCCACTCTATAGACTTATCAGCGAAATGACAGTAAATAGCCCAATCTCCTACCTCGCCTGTCACTGCTACCCAACGAAGATCTCTGGCTGAACCAGACATAAATAATCCTAGATGATTGTCAGTAGCAACTCCTGTTGCAAAGATAATATGCTTGCTTAACTCTTTTAACATTTTAGCTGTTAACATTTTTTCACCTCCTTATAGATAAACGCCTGTTTGTTTTTCGAATTGTGAGATTAAATTTTGGATAAGAAAATCTTGCATAACACGTGTTTCATCGTTTAAGTTATATTTTAAATGAATGAACTCCTCGTATATTACTTCAACTATCTTTTTCTTACCCTTTTCAAAAACTTCTTTAGACAGAATGATCCTATTATTGTCAGCTTGTCCGAGAATGCTTGTGTCTTCAAAAATTCCTACAACGATATCGTAATCAATATCTATTTTGCTGTCTTTCAAGAATGTTATAGCCTCATCGATAAAGTAAATTTCTTTAGGTTCTTTTTCAGTCACAAGAAATTTTCCATGATTAGTTGATTCGCCCAATACAACGATCTTGTTTTTGAATTGATTGCATAAAGCATTTATAAGTGGCGATGGAAGAACTAAGCAACTACCATTTCTAATCTCAGTTACAAAATACCCAGCAATATATTTTCTAACAAGCCTTCGTCCACCAATAACATCTAACCAATTTTGATTAAAGATGACTCCTGCCTCTCTCCACATAAATGTTTCCTCGATTGAATCTTTGTATTCATCATAAATTCTTCTAACCATGTCTAAGCTTGCATGTCGAGCAACTAACTCAGCTGTCTTCCAAATATTATCTATTGAATGCTTTAATGTCCGGCTTTCATTAATTTCTATGTTGTCAAGATCATAGTGAAACAAGCATTTTCTTTTTTGTGAATGACATTGGACGCCTCTGCGATAAAGAATGTATTCATCACTGCTACCATAATAAGCAGTAAAGCCTGGGACCTGGAACACAATGTCTTTTCTTTTTTGAGAAAAATATTTATCCCAATTCTGCAATATGTCTTTGAACTTCTCGTCGTTCTTAATATATATCTTTGTCTTACCTTCAATAGGATCGATGTCATCAACGATAGTGAAACCTGGAGACGATTCATCTAAGGCATTGCAGTAAACTTCTCTTAAGGCAAACCAGGGCTCCCAATCGACACCCATTTCTGTAGTCAAGCTGGTATGCTTACCACCGACATAAATCTTATTGAAAGTTTGTCCTCTAAAATTTACTTTCCTTGTGCTAATTGTAATTTTATTCTTGCCACTATAAATCTCAAACCCTATCTTGTTCCTTAAGAACACCGCGATTGCATACTTCAATCCAGATCCGAAATAACCTATTTTGCTTTCATCACCTCTTTTAGTTGAGGCACCTAAGAGCAACAAAGCATTGATGTCCATCTCACCATCATTAACAATTTCAATATACTTATCCATTTTACCCCTCCTTTACTTTAAATCCTATCTCTTCTAATAATTCTCTCATTTCAAAATTTCTTCTCTCAAACCAATGGACATAAGTCCTTAGCTCTCCGTGATTGTGTTTGTTTAGTCTCATATAATCTTCAGCACCTTTGATTGTTAAGAAAAATTCTACAGGATGCCAGACATACCCAATATTTAATTCTTGGATATCATCAATAGCTTCTTCTAACTCTTCTTCATCACCTTCATGTTGTTCTTTTAGGCTATCTTTTGCTTCTTCAAGTGTATCGTACCAGCTGGGTTCGCTATCGAAGTTGATACCATATTCTATTTTAGTTACCGCATCACCATAAGGACAACTAGCAGAATAACCATCTGCAATCACTCCAACAAATCTTAATTCTTGGACAGTAACATAAATAGGATAAGCTGTCCCCCTGTTATCTTGGGTAGCATATTCTTTTTTTAATTCTTCTAAAATCATTTCTCCCCCTTTTTCTTTTTAGGTTTTAAAAGTATTTTTAACCGGGTATATTCGTGGTGAGATATAAATAATGGATAACATCGTTGATTCTGGGCATTCCTATGCTTCTTAAGATTATGGATCGTAAAATGCTTACGCTTAAAGAAATCGTTCAAAGTTTTCTCAAGCTTTCTCATTCTGATTATAAGTGTTTTTAACTTCTTGTTTTTCTCTGCAAAAGTTTTGCGTTCCCGGCAGCGCACCTTCCAATAGTGTTTCATCAACAAAACCTCTTGGTGAAGTTTAGCCAGGCGCTTACCAAAAACTTTTAAAATTTTCGGCAAGGGGATATAATAACTTTGTTGTTTTGGTTCTTTCACTTCCTCACCTCGTTTTTTGCCATATTATAACTATCGGTACAATCTGCTGTTAAAAGCCATTTAGTAGCTAGTTCGGCATTACGAAATTTTTTCTTAGCAACTATTGTCTTTCCATATTTAACTTCTATTATTATAATACCCATCTTCTCACCTCCTTTATTTTATCTCTCATCAGTTATGTTTTAAACACAATACGCCGGAGATAAGTAAGCCCGCAAGCTCACTGTCTTAACTACGCTTACGCTTATGTAGAATACTTTCATACCTCTCAAAAGCTGCTAAAAAGCATTATCCCGGCGTTTCAAGATCTTATTTCATTTTTTCACCTCTTCAAGATGCTCTCCAAGATCTTTAAACCAACCAATTGTTTGACCTTTACAAATGATTTCTCCTTGCGGCATAACAACAACCTCAAGCTTGCATACTGTAATTTCTTTTGGCACTTCTTTCATCTTTATACCTCCTTAGCTTAGATTTGTAGCAAGATCATATATTCCTTACCTTTTTTATTATTTAACCTTAATTCTTTCTGAATTTCTATCCCTACATTAGTCTAATCTTTTTTCTGCTATCTTTATATACTCAGGATTTAATTCTATTCCAATAAAATCTTTCTCTTGTCTCTGTGATACTATTCCAGTAGTGCCGGAGCCACAAAAAGGATCAAGGACAGTTCCACCCTTAGGGCATCCTGCCTTGATAGGGGTATCAATAAGATCTTCAGGGAACACAGCAAAGTGAGCTTCTTTAAATGGCTTAGTTGTTATTCTCCATACTGTTCTTTTGTTGCGTCCTCCTTCTGGAATAAATCTATTTCCTCTTTTTTCTTCACCTAGCTGAACATTAACAGCACTTTTCTTAGCCCCCTTGTGAATAGTTTGGTTCAGCCTTGAATTACGAGCTTTTATTGATACTTCTTTATGAGGTTCTTTTTGGGTTTCAAACCAATACTTTTTACTCTTAACAAAGAAGAATATATACTCAAAATCAACAGTAAATCTATCTTTAACTGATGAAGGCATACAGTTGGGTTTGTGCCATATAATAGTATTCCGTAATATCCAACCACGATTACACATTTCTATTGAGAATCGAGAGGGGATTTGGAGAAGGCATTTTGGTTTGAAAGATTTATCCCAATCCCTTGAGCATTGCCCTCTTGCACCACGATTGCTGAATTGTTTAGCAGATAAATTTTCTTCTGATGATCCACGATTATTACCACCACCCCAATAGGTATCGCCTATATTCACCCAACAAGTTCCATCTTTCCGCAGCACTCTCTTAACCTCATCAAATATATTGCACAGTTTATTTATGTATTCTTGGAATGTAGGCTCAAGACCAAGCTGGCCATCTACACCATAATCTCTCAAAGCCCAGTAAGGCGGTGATGTAACGCAGCAGTTAATACTCTCTGAGGGTAGAGTTTTTAATACAGATAATGAATCACCTCTTATTATTTTACCCATTTACTCTCCTTATTTTTCTTCCGGATAACTTTCTGGAAATAACCAATTTAACATTTCATCGTTCATCTTGTTTTCTCCTAGTTTTTTGCTGTAACCAATCTTGAGAAAGGTTTAGCAATTTGTTGCTGTATAATTCAACCTCGCCTGTAATCTTTCTGCCTTCCTTGGATCGCTATCTTTGAATTTGCGAATATTCCTTTCAAGGTTGCGGATCCTTTTATGGCGTAATGTTTCAAGTCTTTCTTCGCTGACTTCTTTTCCAAATCTTACCTTGCGTTCGCATGTAGACCAAATACCACTGCTCCCCATTTTCTTACCCCCTTTTTAATTTAAAGTTTTTAATCGTAGTGATCTTAACTTTGCTTGATAAACTCATTAACCCTCTTATATAATTAGATACCCTTATTCTACAATCTAGGCATAAATCAGTGCCTTCACTTCCAATAGTATAAATGTTTCCTAACTTCTCAACTTCTTTTTCGCTATCACAAACTAAACAACCTCTCATAGTGTATTCTCCCTTATTTATAATCCTTCTCCACTTCTTCAATCCAAGTTTCTACTTGAAAGATCTCTCTTTGGTGCATGATATGAAACAAGGTATTTTCCTTTGCGTCTTTGATTATTTTCTTTAAAGCTATATAAGTTTCTTTGTTCATAATTTAATCTCTCCTTAATTAATCCTAAGGATCTCAGAACGATATCCATTATCAAAAAAATTGTTCGGTAAATAGTTATCAAAGTCATCAAGCGCGTGTTCTTTTGAGGTGGCAGATAACTCTTTAGAGAACGATACTTTAGCATTGTTGATAGTGCTATAAGCTTGCATGTAATATTTTCTCCAGACAACTCCGTTTATCACTTCCATTTAAACTCCTTTGTTTAAGTATCATTATACATTATACACATATATATATATATGTCAAGGTTTTTATTTGCCTTGCTTTCTTGCTGAGATATAAATCGCATATAATTCTTTCTTGTTCATCTTCTTAAACTTTGCTTTGTCCTTAGGGTAGATATAATATAAGGCCTCTAGCAGTTGCCATTTAGGACCCGGAACCCAAAAATCTAGCATTGAGATCCCCTCCTTATATACCCGGCCAATGCCTAAGTTTTCAAGATCCTCAAAAGTATTGACTTCTTTTATTTTTTTGAGCATTATGCCCCCTTTTGTTTTTTGTTTTTTTTAATATTACCTTATGAACTCTTGAATATACACCTGGAATTGCCCGGCCTCAGTTATAGCGTACGCCTTGCCGGCGGTTACTTCTTGCAAGAATTGGCCAAAAGTTAAAGCGCCTTCGCCTTCTGATCCAAAGCCCGAGCTATCAACAAAAAACCGGCGCGTTGGACTCCAACCGGCGGGGATATAGTGCCCAACAACCGGCGCTTGCTTTACCCCTTCGTCATGATCATGTTTTGCAATATAAGGCTGAAGCCCGGCCCTTCTTGCTTCTATTGTCTTCTGATCTGCTTCTTGCTCAATCTCTTGTAATGCTCTCATGTTTACCCCTCCTTTATTTATCCGGTTAATATTTATACAAACCAATTATTATTTTGTAGCTTCTGAACCAGAACCGCTCCTTGCTTATTGATCCGCTTTATATCCTTTGCTAAGTTGTTAATCCGATCAATAGGGATATCATCAATAATCTCAATGACAAGGGACTTTTCTTTTTGTAAGCGCCAAAAGCCGGTAGTCTTATAAAGCGTGAAGCCCTCAAAATGTTTTGATATAGTTTTTTCTAGCTGCTTCTTGTTTTTGTCTTCTGTGAATATCCTATATAGCATTTTGTAACCCTCCGGTTAATTTGTTAATATTTATTTGAAGCTCTTATCTTAATATCATCTTTTGTTATACCTAACATTTTAGGCCCTCCTTTTGTTTACTGCTCTTTATAAAATACTTGATCTTTGTATTGATATACCTGGACCATGGAGCCGGCCCAATAAGGGACGCCAAAGGCTTTGACATTTTCCCAATGCGTCGCGCCTCCGGTTATATCGGTGCTTTCAGATTGAAGCCATGCTTTTTTTGCAAGATCATATACCCATTGCGGCTCATTGCTGACATGTGCAGCGTTGAGGCCGTATACGCCTTGCAGCGTGCCGCGGTTGCGGATAGCACAAGAAACGGCCAGCATGCCGGTATAACCTTGATTTGAGGCTTCGCCTATGATAGCCCGGACCGCGGAGGATTGATCTATTGAATCCGCATATGCTAAGCAATGAACCAAACAAAAGATTATTGCGATAATTAAAATATAGCATGTCTTCATTGATACGCCTTTGATTATCAGATCTTTGATAGTTGACATTGTAGAACCTCCTTTATTTTATAAGTTTATAATAGTTGTATCATCTAAGCTTGCCGGGATAAGGGGACGATATAGCTAATGGATTGAGGGGATTGATACCGCCGCGCCCCTT
>Ga0208769_1001480_pt1 | contig 10357 bp, 12 predicted proteins | sample AntAceMetag02UKC_FD_184768 | JGI IMG/M metagenome (GOLD analysis project Ga0208769, IMG submission 184768) | Saline lake microbial communities from Ace Lake, Antarctica- Antarctic Ace Lake Metagenome 02UKC (SPAdes) (version 2) | ecosystem: Environmental > Aquatic > Non-marine Saline and Alkaline... | reverse complement strand
CCTCCTTGAGGAGGGACCAATGACAATAGTAATAGAAGATGGAAGTGTAGTATTAGATGCTAATAGTTATATTACTGTATCAGGTGTTGATAGTTATGCTTCTGATTATGGTTATAGTAGTTGGGGTTGAGATGATTGTAGGGTTATAATGGGATATTTAGCCCGACGAAGAAAAATTTCCCAAAGGAGAACAAAATGAAGGGAAGACTAACTTCGAGACAACTCAAATATTCCAGATTAATGGCAGACGGGATGTCTGAGGAAGATGCTATTTTAGAAGCAGGATATTCACCACTTAGCAGATTTAAAACAAAAGCAAATCTAAGAGATAATGAAAGAGTACAACAACAAATTAAGCGTTATAAAGATAACACAGAAGATGAAGATATTATAGCAGACAGTGATGATAGACAAAAGTTATGGACTACTATTATGAACGATCCGTCCTTTTCAGGTAATATAAGATTAGAAGCTTCCAAACTACTAGGTAAAGCACAAGGAGACTTTGTAGTAGCTAAAAAGATAGAACATTCAGTAAAAGATAAACCTGTTATTCTTATTCCTGAAAGTAGTCCAAAAGAATGGGAGAAGTTCTGGGAAAAGACAAATGAATAAAAGTAATAATATAGTATGGATGCCACAACCTGGAAGCCAAACTGCCTTTCTTACTTGTCCATATTGGGAAGTATTATATGAAGGAACTAGAGGACCAGGTAAAACAGATGCTTTAATAATGGACTTCTTACAAGGTGTAGATAAAGGTTATGGTTCTGCTTATAGGGGAATTATATTTAGAGAAAGTTTTCCCCAACTATCGGATATTATCAGTAGAAGTAAAAAGTATTACATGCAAGTTTATCCAGATGCTAGATTCTTGGGTTCAAATGGTGTAAATAAATGGGTATTTCCTGATGGTGAAGAATTATTGTTTAGACATATGAAAAGAGCAGATGACTATTGGAATTATCATGGACATGAGTATCCCTGGATAGGTTGGGAAGAACTAACTAACTGGTCCACCATAGAGTGTTATGAAAGTATGAAAGCTTGTAATAGATGTAGTATAGTAGGTGTCCCTATTAAGTATAGAGCCACTTGTAATCCTTGGGGTTCTGGTCATAATTGGGTAAAGAGATATTTTATTGATGTAGCACCACCTTTAACAAAGATTATAAATGATAGTGGACAGATAAGAATTAGAATTCACGGACATTTAGCAGAGAACAGGATGCTATTAAGAGCACAACCTGATTATATTAAGAATTTAGATAGTATTACTAATGTTCAAAAGAGAAAAGCATGGTTAGAAGGTAGTTGGGATATAGCAGCAGGTGGTTTCTTTGACGGTATTTGGGACCCGGCTAAACATATAATAAAACCATTCACTATACCAAAGAGTTGGAAATACATTATAGGATTTGACTGGGGATCGCAGAAACCCGCTTCCTTGGGTATTTGGGTAAAAAGTGATGGTAAGGTATTACCTGATGGTAGAAAGTTCCCTAGAGGCTCTATAATACGTGTTAAAGAGTGGTACATAGCAGAAAGAGATAACAAAGGAATGACTGTACCTGATAAAGGATTAAGATTGGATAATAAAGAAATGGCTATTGGTATCCATGAATTAACAAAAGATTTGAATATTGGTCAATGGGTGGCAGATCCTAGCATATTCAGAGATCAGTCAGGACCAAGCATTCACAAGCAATTTAATAAAATTAGAAGATTACCTTTTAGACCTGCTGATAATGAAAGAATAACAGGATGGCAATCAATGGTTACGTTAATGGCAGAAGCAACAAAAGATAATCCAGAATATCCAGGATTGTGGATATTTGAAACTTGTAGAGATTGGATAAGAACAGTTCCTACTTTAATGAGAGATGAGAGAAATATAGAAGATATAAGCACCGATACGGAAGACCATATAGCAGATGAAACGAGATATGTTTGTCAGACGGTCAGACCGTCATTGAAAACGCAGGAACTACTAATATAGAGGGGGTATTATGACGATACTCAACAACGGTAACACAAATACAGTAGATTCTACTTCCGATATTTATGACACTATGACAGAATATTGGGAACTACCACTTACTTTAATGGGTGGAGAAAGGTCTATGAAAGCAGCTGAGAGGACCTATCTTCCACAAGAACCTACGGAGACAAATCCACAGTACACAAATAGATTGAAACGATCTACTTTAAAGAATTACTTCGCCTGGGCTGTGGAAAATCATACAGGTAGAGTATTTAAGAAACCTGTAGTGTTCAGTGATGACACTGACAAACTTATAATAGATTATAATAGTAATATAGATCTAATGGGTAGCAATGCCGATGCTTTTTATAGGGAAGTATTTAGAGATATGTTAGTAAAAGGTATAAGTTATGTTTATGTAGATTATCCTAGGGTTACAGAGGATCTATCACTTGCAGATGAATTAGATGCGGGATTTAGACCTTATTGTATTCACATTAAAGCAGACCAAGTTATAAATGCTGTGTCAGGTATGGTAAATAGTAGAAAAGTGCTTGTAAGAGCACACATACTGGAAACAATAACAGTTCCTGATGGAGAATGGAGTACTAAAACAATACAACAGATTAGGGTACTCTATCCAGGTTGCTGGCAGTTATGGAGAAACGAGGATTCATTATCAAATGGTAAATGGTACATATATGATGAAGGAGAAACTTCTTTAAGTTACATACCATTAATACCATTATATGGTAAGAAATCAGGGTTCTTTGGTGGGATAAGTCCTTTACAGAATTTAGCTAACCTAAATAGAGCACATTGGCAGTCATTGTCCGATCAAATGAATATCACTCATGTTGCTAGAGTTCCTATATTATTTGGAACAGGGTTTGATGATGGTGACACTCTTTCCGTGGGTTCAAAATCTGCTATAATGGGTCCAGATGGAAGCACTTTATTGTTTGTGGAACATACTGGTAAAGCCATAGAAGCAGGTATGAATGAGTTGAAGGATCTAGAAGATAGAATGATGTTGGAAAGTTTAGAATTATTAAACACAAAAGGTGGTAATGAAACAGCTACTTCCAAATCATTAGATATATCAGACATAAACTGTTCTCTACAAGATTTAGCAATCAAACTACAGAGAATGATTAAAAAAATAAATAATACAATGTGTGATTGGGAAAGTATTGAACGGTCTGGCACAGTTGTAGTGAACACTGATTTTGGACTACAATTGAGAGATGGTTCTGAGAGCAATATACTGTTGAAAATGAGACAAAATAGAAGTGTTTCTATAAACACTTTTCATAAGGAAATGAAGAGACGAGGTATTCTGTCTCCTGATTTCGATAGTGAGAAAGATATTACATTGTTGGAGGAAGAAAAAATAAAAGAGAATTTACCTGAACCAGAACCTTATGTTGATGAGTTAGGTAACCAGGTTGTCGGTGATGGCAAGGCGGGAAACCTTGACACAGGCAAACCTAGAGTCGAATAACGGGAGGTTATTATGCCATTAGAAGAAACTTTAGATAATTTAGACGGAGTTGATGAAAAGTACCAGGACCTTTATGTTGAAAATTCAGACGGGAAGTTTGAAATCGATATTAGTGGTTTGAAATCAGCGTTAGTCAAAGAAAGAAAATTGAAGAAAGATTATGAAAAGAAGTTGGCTAAAAACAAAATCAATAAGGATGATGATCCAGATTTAGATGAGTTGAAAAAGGAATTAAAAACAGCTAAAGGAACCATCAGTAATATGAAAATAAATAGTAGAGTAAAAAGTGCTGCTATTTCCGCTGGTGTAGATCCTAATTATATTGATGATGTTGTTATTCTTACTAGATCTAACTTTGGATTGGATGACGACGGGAATGTCGTTGGTGTTGACGCTGATGGAAGTCCAGATGGTAAAAACATTAACAATTTTTTTAAGAATGATTTCAAGAGAAACAAACCTAGATTCTTTATAAGTTCAGGTAGACAAGGTACTGGTTCTTTTGAAAGTGATGATGGCGTGCCTTTATCACATGATGGTAAGATAAATAAAACAATAAAAAGTAGAGATGTATCTGAATTAATTAAATTAAAACAAAGTAAAATAAATAAAAAATAAAGAAGGAGAATTATTATGGCAACAGCCGATACTTGGAGTTTCCCGCAATACGCGGGTGAATTATTTATGTTGGGAAATGGGAATACACCTTTCCTGGCAGCATTAGGATCTGAAGCGAGGATAGTTAATAACTTTGAATTCGCATTAAGTTCCTCTTGGACAGTGGCTAGTGGGTCACAGCAATCTATTTCTGAAACTGCTGCGCTTACTGCTGGCACTGCTGCTAATTATACAAGAGACCAAGATGTTAATTCGTGCCAAATTACAAGGTACGATGTTCAAACTACTTATAAAATGTTGAGTTCTTACAACAAACTTATTGGTAATGCGAGTGATTATGGGTCTTTTGCAGGAGAAAACGCAATAGATAATGTTCATAATCATAATATTGAGGCAGCTTTAAAACAAATATACACAAATCTTAATTACAGCGCATTTAATGGGACTTATGCTCGTTCAACTGCTGCTGATGTAGCTGGACAAAATCGTGGGTTAGTTTCCGCTATTACTACACACGACACTACATTTAGTGGTACTTCTACTCTTACTAAAGCTGAAATCGATGCTCACTGTGCTACAATGGCAGATGCTGGTGTTGATATGAGTGGTATTGTTATTTGGGTAGGTTCTGCAGCGAAGATTAAAATATCTGACCTGTATTCTTTGAATCTTCAAACACAGCCAAGAGATAGAAGAGTAGGTGGTGTTGATCTTCAAACCCTGGTAACTGACTTCGGTGAGTTCGGAATTGGGTATGATGCTCATATTCCTGCGGATAAAATACTTTTCATTAATATGCCTTTTGTGAAAAATGTTTGGTGCCCTGTGCCAGATAAGGGTGCTCTCTTTTATGAAGAGAAATCCTCAGCAGGTGCTGCTCGTGTAGGTCTATTGTACGGACAGTGGGGTCTTGATTATGGGGCTGAAGAGATGCATGGTATAATGGCAGTATAAATATTTATACTTGACAAAATAAATTTAATGATTATATTATAAACATAGAAGGCTTGATCACCCTTCTTAATGTTTTTTGTTTGTCCATCAAACAAAATTCCTCTAAGTCAAATGTCTAGGTAGAGAAGGGTGGTCCATCAGGATCGCCCTTTTTCTATTTGGACAAAATGGATATATATCACCACATAATAACGCTTTTACAGGTTATATCACTATAAATAGTTTAAAAAGAGAGAAAAATGAGCGTAAACAGCGCTCTTAGGGAGGATATAATGGATAAGGAAATATATTATTGTAGTGAATGTAAAAGAAAAATAGGACCTAAATCAATCAAAAGAAATCGAAGAGAATTAGAAAGCAAAAAAGATTATCTTTGTTATAATTGTTGGAGAAAAGAAGATAGAGATTATTATCAGTTAGGAATGGATATGGTAGAATCCATATATGGTGAGGATGCTCATAATATGTGCGGCGGTGATCCGTGGGGAGAGATAGGGGATTTAATTTCTAATGATGATATGCCAGGACATAGAGGATAATATGTGGGAACGTGGAGAAAAAATGCAAATAAATAAAGAATGGTTAGAGAAAGCTATACCACTTAACATAGGATTAACATTATATGAAGATTATGCTAAATATATAGTTAACATAATATATGACCACATTTTTGATAAAGAAAGTGACAAGAAAAGGTCTGGCTTAATCAGGATAATAGCCAACTTAAGACTATCATATGATTTAGAAATACCATTAAGATATAGTAGGAACACACATAATTATAAAAACTCAGTAAAAAATTATGGTGTAGGCTCTACTATAATATTAAAGTGTATGGATAAATTATTACTAAAAGATTTAATAAATCAGAGTAGTTTCTTTTTTAATAGAGGTGACAATAACAGGTGGAATAGACAGACTAGAGTGTGGGCTTCTAAGAATCTTATTGGGATATTTGAGCCAATAAAACCAGAGCATATAATAAAAGAGCCCCCACAATTGATACAGCTCAGAGAAAGATTAAGTAAAAAGGACAAAAAGAAAGGTGTGATTGCTAAACAAATACACTATCCAGTGACAAAGGATATATTACTTTTAGAAAGACAGCTTGTGAATTATCATAATCTGTTAAAAAAAAATCATATCTGTTTAGAAATTCCGGCTGGCACAGAGCTAGATAAAAAATCATTAAAATGGATAAATGAATTTCCAAACAGTAGTCATAATTATTCTATATGGATAAACAATAAGAAGAGTACAAGTAGGAGTACAAGTACAAGTACAAGTAGGAATACAAGTACAAGTACACAGAAGGGACCATTACTAACAAGTTTTTATATAACCATGTGTTATTGTTGGATTCACAGAGTGTTTACTGAGACCTTCAAATTAGGGGGAAGATTCTATGGTGGAGCTTGGCAAAGTCTAACAAAAGAGCTTAGGAAATTCATAAAAATAAATACACAACCAACCGTGGAATTGGATTATTCAGGTTTTCATATTCGTATGTTATACCATATAGAAAACATAAATAATGTTGAAGATGTTTATGCTTGTGGTCAAGCCCCAAGAGAATTATATAAGATAGCCACTTTAGTACTTGTAAATAGTAAGTCTGATAGGCATTACCAAGCAGTTAGAAAAGCTTTTGTCGACAAGGAATTACATTATGATTTCCCTGGTCGTCTGTTAAAGAAAAATATAATGCCAATAATAAATGATATATTTAACACACATGAAAAAATAAATAAATATTTCTTTTCAGATAAGGGAATAGAATTACAGAATAAGGACAGTATAATAATTAGTAATGTTTTAAATAAGCTCATGGATAACAACGTCATAGGATTACCTGTTCATGATTCTGTAATTGTTCAGAAGCAGCATGAAGATATACTCAAACAATTTATGACTGAGGAATATGAAAAAGTTATGAAATTCAAACCTATAATTGATTAGGAGGATTTATGAGAATTACAACAGCACAACTTGAAGGTATAGTAAGATGGATTATAACATCAAAAAATAAACCGGATGATAATATCCATATCAAAAGAGCGAGAGCAAAAGCCAAACAAACAGCAAGAATATCAGGCATAGAATTCGAAGCATTAATTGATAGGTCTATGATTGATCTCATTGATATCGGTATATTTGATTGTGTTGAGAAGATTGATAAACACGGTATCTTTGCTTACATATCAGTTATTCTGTATAAGTCGGTGTTTCCTAATTTAATTAATAAAACACAAAAAGAATATCTTGATGAGTTGGCTAAGAATACCAAGATAGGCATACTATAATTACGAAGCACGGTTCTTAGAGGGGTTAAAAAATAAAACTATTAGTAAGGTTAGGAGAAACAAAATGAATAGAAGAAAATCAATTAGAATTAAATGTAAAGATTGTTCTGGTAATTCATGTACAGAAATAACAAATTGTGAATTCACTGATTGCCCTTTATATCCTTTTCGGTCTGGGCAGGGCAAACAGAATGCTAAAGATCGCTCAAAAGCAATAAGGGAATTTTGTCTTTGGTGTTGTAATAATCAATTAAGTGAAGTATCAAAATGTCCTGCTCACAATTGTACCCTTTGGTCATATAGAAAATGTAAGAAAGAAGCAGCTCCAGAAATCCAATCCTTGTCTTTAATAGGTCATATAGGGGGTTCTTAGAGGGTTAAAAAATATAAGGTATAGGTTAGATGCTTTAAACGCAGCCACGAGCTTCCTACCGTCCGCTGTAATGTAAATAGTATTAGTTGCCTTACCACATTTGCTGCAGAACATAATGTTTACATCCACACCACTCCCCTTTAAGCAACATTATATTTTACTACTATGCCCAACACAAATCCAAACACAGATGTTAGACCCGCCACCACAATCCAAAATAATTTCTTATCCACCTTGGTTTCAATCTTAGCATTACAAACCTTTGGTTGTTCAACTATGTATCTCGTCACAACATCCATACTTTTACATAATGATGTAAGTTTAATATCAACTTGAGATTCTAATCTTATTATTTTATCATGGTCAGTTTCAGCGCATCCATTTGCCATAGTCAGCTCCAATTGTTTATTAGTAGTCTATTGAATATTTTCCATCGGGATTCAAAACAACATTAACTGTATCTGGTAAGAAAATAATAGGTCGCACGCCCGACCTTCGGTCCCCAGGAAATGTTCCAGAGTCACCATCTGAATCAACTGTTTTAATCACACCATCTGGTGCATCCCAAGTGTAAACTTCCCTTGTCCAATATCTCATAGGTGTGTCATCTGAATACCATCTACCTACTCTATAAGCATCAGTAGAAAAATATGAAATATATGAACCACTGCTGGAACCCTCCTCTACATCATATAATTCTTCTTTTGATAGGAGAGAAACCTTATCATTATACAGATTATCTTGTGTCTCCAGCTCAATCACCATTAAGATGCCTTGTAATTCAGCAGAGAAATAAGTTTCCATGAAATAATTATTTAATCGGTATCTCATATAACTCGCCGACCAAGGCATGTCCGGGTAATAACCTCCACCTTCAGCTGTTCCATCAAATGAATAATTTTCCCACACTTTATCACATAGTAATGTAGTAACATTATTACTATGATGACTTTGAGCAATAACCCTCCATTGTGGACTAGTATCTAAAGCAAATGAATCTTTTACAATCATACCTAATTCCAACGTAGAAAGTGCTACTTTTAGCACATCAATTGCTGATACAACCGCTTCATAACTTCTAACTTGTAGAGCATATACTAAAATATCATTAACACCAGGAGCAAAATCTTTTACCCTTATTATTTTAAAATATTCTCCGTCGATCTCTATATTATCATCTAATGATGGTTTACCAACAGTCGATTTGATAAAGACCTGTTTGTCTCCTTTTCTAATATTGTCTCCATCAATCAATTCATTACTATAAGGAGCCACAATAACTTTAACTGGTACAGTAATATTATTATATGTAGTAAGTCCAGTTATAGCATTTATAGCACCATCAACCTGGTAATGGTAATTAACATACCCACCATATTCATCTATTTTTTCATTAATTAATGTGATATATTTATCATAAGAAAAGATCATTTATTTATTCTCCTTCATTAAAAATTCTGCTTGTGTTATACTATCCAATCCAATTCTCTTAGCTGCTTTCTTGTATTCATCCTTAAACAACACATACATCCTGTCAAAGAAGTCATAGTGAGCACCTATGTCAGGGGCTATATCTTTTGTTATTGCTCCTCTAATTGATGCTATGTACTCATCTACTAGTCTGTATGCTACTATAGGATTAATTCCAAATGATTCAAAATATTCCATTGTGCCCATGTTGTGGCTACCTTGCATTCTATCTCTTATAGCATTTCTAAACATAGATTTAATGTGGTGTTCTACTTCCGCCTCTTCAAAATCTACTTCATCCCATTGCTCAGGTATATCATTATTCTTACAAACTTCTTTATACCTTTCCATATAAGCTCCTATCTCTTTTATACAAGCTTCAATATGTGTAGTTGAATCTGCTAAATCATATTCTATTTTATCTACTTCTAAAAGTAATCTCTTCTCTTTTAAATTATCTTCCACAGTTAGATTATCTAATTCTAATAAATACTTTTCTCTTCTTAGTTTCTTCTTCTCTTGTTTATAAAGAGTCTCCTTCAGTGCTGCTCTTTTCTTTTCTATCTGAGCCAATATCTGTCTAAGTATTCTGTAAGGTCCAGACTCTAACATTGTCAGTGTCATTAAAGAAGCAGTTGTTTGGCTGTTTGTTTTACTAAATGATGCCACAGCTCTGTTTACTTCTGGCATGAAGTCTGAAATCTTTGCTATTGCTTTGTCATCAATAGTCCTGAATCCAACATCAGTTGTTCCTCTTGTAATTATCCCTGTGAATTTATTTGTATCTGTTGTTAAATCTTTTGTCATTTATATCTCCTTCTATATTCCATTCAATTGTCTCCTTATGCGTTTGATAATCCAGCCAAAGCATTTCTCCCCACTGTTAAATCACCAAAATCAGTAGCATTATCTGTGGTAGAAATAGTGATGTATTGAATTCTATTTGTATCCTCTGGTCCTACAGCTCCACCGAAAACTCCTCTTTCATTCGTGCCATTAGAAGTTGCTGCTAAGGAATGATTATCAGCAATCAAATCACCAAAATCTGTGCATGTACTTGGAGCAGAGATAGTTATATAATCAATGGTATCACTTGCTGCTGCAATATAACCACCACCGAAAACTCCTCTTTGATTAGTCCCATTAGAAGT
>Ga0208769_1001479_pt1 | contig 10362 bp, 11 predicted proteins | sample AntAceMetag02UKC_FD_184768 | JGI IMG/M metagenome (GOLD analysis project Ga0208769, IMG submission 184768) | Saline lake microbial communities from Ace Lake, Antarctica- Antarctic Ace Lake Metagenome 02UKC (SPAdes) (version 2) | ecosystem: Environmental > Aquatic > Non-marine Saline and Alkaline... | reverse complement strand
AAAAATTTTATTATAGGAGGAAGTATGTTTCAAAGGGAAGAACGTAATATTCATGCGATTCAGTTACTTACAACAATGCAGGGTGAAGGGCCAGATGTAGGTAAAAGAATGTTGTTGATTCGTTTTAAAAAATGTAATAGAGTAGAGGATAGACATCCATGTCCTTATTGTGATACATTAGTAACAATGTCTAATACTATAGAAACAGAAATTAGTGTAAGTAGGATCCAACAGATCATAGATGAAAATAGTTGTGGACTTATGATTACTGGGGGAGAACCAGGTTATGGAAATAACTTTGGAGAAACTGTTTTTTTATTAAATCATTTAAATTATTCGTTTGCAAATGTAGAAACAAATGGATATCAATTAGAAAAATTTCTTGATGATGTTTCTGAAGTTCATGTAAAATTTATATATTCCCCTAAAATATTTAGTGGAATAGAACTTAGTAAGACTCTTTTTGATAGTGAAAAAGTTTTTAATGATCCACGTGTTTATTTTAAAATTGTTTATGAAAATAATCAACTAATACCAAAGTATCTAGACGGGTTAAAAAAGATATGTGGAAAAGATACATCTCGAATATATCTTATGCCAGAAGGTGCAACTAGCGATAAATTAATAGAACATTCTGGAGAAGTATTTGATGCGTGTGAGAAATATGGATTTAATTTTTCAACTAGAAGTCATATAATATATGGTTTTATTTAAGAGGTGAATTATGGAACATTATAACTTTTCTGGAGGATTATTTGTAATAAGAAAACATGATGAAAGTTTGGATTTACTGGTTAAAAAATTTAGAAGAAAATATATGAAGAGTGGAATTCTTATAGATATACGAGAGAATATGTATTTTACCAAACCAAGTCAAAAGAAAAGGAAAAAAGAGGAAGTTGCTCGCAGAAGAAAATTGCGAGAGGAAAGAAAAGAAAAAGAAAAAAAATTAAATGGGAGGAAAGGAAATGGAAGAACTAGTAGCAGTAAAAGATAAAATAATAGTTGCAATTCTAAAAAAAGAAAAAACTGATGGAGGAATTATAATTCCTGATAATGCAATAAATGAACCACAAGCTTATGGAGTTGTTATTTCTGTAGGTGAGGAAGTCCCTGAGAAGATAAAAGTATATAATATCCTTTTATTTGCATCTTTTGGTGGACAAGATATTGTTTATAATGGGGAAGTATATAAAGTTCTTTCATATGGAGAGGTATATTGTATTTTACATAATGGAGATATTAAAGACTTTAAGAAGTTTTCTCTATAGAAAAGGAGTTTAAAGTGAGAGTAAAAGTTAGTATTTTGTTATTTTTTTTTGTTTTAATGGGGTGTGCAACACCAACTGAATGGACGAAAGGTGATAAAATAGCTGCAGGATATTTTCTATTAGGTCATACTGCTGACTTTCTAACTACAGAAAGGAATTTAGATGGAACTGATACATTTTCGTTTTATGAGATGAATCCTATACTTGGAAAACATCCTTCAGATACAGAATTAATGTTCTATGTTTCTTTAAGTGCAATTGGAGGTCTTATGATTGCACACTTTTGTCCAAAGTATAGGAAATTAATGTTAGGAGCTTATGGAACTGCAAATTGGGGATGCGCAATTCATAATCAAGAATTGTGGAATAAATATAAATAGGAGAATAAAATGATTTTAACAGAAATAACAGCAAGGGATATTCCAGATGCTTGGTTTCAATGTATCTATCAAATTTTAGATAAAGGTTTTTCTTATAAAATCCAACAAGGATCTTTTGTGGGAAATAAAAGACTTGAATTTGATTCAATAACAATTCATATTAAACATCCTGAAACTCGACCATTTGAGCCAGATATACCAGTCTCTTATGGAATTCCAAATCCTGTGACTGAGGGGTATATTGATAGCTATTTGCCATATTTAATGACATCTGAAAAACAACCAAATGAAGATTATACTTATGGAGAAAGAATAGAACCTCAGTTACCTTATTTTATAGATTTATTAAAAAATACTCCAAACACAAATCAGGCTATTCTTCAGGTTGCAAGACCAGAGGATTTTAAATTAAATGATCCACCTTGTCTTAGACATATCGATATGAGAATTAGAGAAGGTAAGTTAATATTTTATACATACTTTAGAAGCTGGGATTTATGGGGAGGATTCCCTGCAAATTTAGGAGCAATCCAATTATTGAAAGAACATATGGCTTCAGCAATTGGGGTGGAACCAGGACCTTTTATTTGTTATTCAAAGGGACTTCATATCTACTCATATGTATGGGAATTAGCAAAACTTCGAACTGGAAAAACAATAAAAGAATTTAAAGGTGAGGAGGTATGAGGTGAGATTACTTTCTTCTTTATAAAATATGTCATGTGCGTTTTAAAATTTAAAGAACATTCCTTCTTAATATAGAACAAATTATAAATATTTAAAGGAGAAAGTAATGCTTAAAAAAGAGAATAAAGAAAATAACAATCTTATAAGGAAGCTTTTAGTTGAATATTTAGATAAAGTTATAGAAGACGATAAGTTTCAAATAAATATGATTATTGATATAGATAGTAAAGAAGATTGGATAGGTGGGATGAGATGGAAAAGTCCTGGTGATAATAAAACTATTACTTTAAATATTATTCCATTTTATGAGAGGTCATAATGTATAAGAGCGGGTATATATTGGCAGGGGCGGAAACTTTGGGAACATTACTCAATAATTTTCATAATAAAAGAGTAAGGAATAGCTTTGATAATAATTTTAATACTAAAGATATTTCTAATTTATTATCGAAAGTTATGTCTGGATTTTTGCACAGTTTTGGTCAGAATTTTACGGGAAAGAAAACATATAAAAATTATGTTGAACAAGAAGCTAAAGTATTTCAAACCTGTCGAGATTTTGGTTATTTTGATGATTCTCTATTCTATGTAGATAGCGGAGGATTCCAGGCCAGTATTGGAAAGATCGATGAACATGAAACTGACAATCTTATAAAACTATATGGTGAGTTTGTATCAGAGAGAAATGATGTATTTGATAGAGCATTTGTCCTTGACTTACCACCAGGTCCAGGTTGTAAGTTATTTAAAAACTTTGGTGAAGTGTATGAGAAGAATCTTGAAACTTATTCATTTGCAAAGAATCTCCCTGATAATGTAAGAGAGAAGATGGTTTATATTCATCATTTCAGAAGTCCAAAACTATGGGATATTTTTACTAGAATTTTAGATGAAGATAATATGTTTTTAAGTTTTAATCATTTCTCTACTGGTGGAATAGTAGCTAATATGAGTGGGGATACAAAAATTCCTTATGTAATATATTCTATTCCTTTAGTCCCTCTTTTAAATAGAACTAAAAAATATGGAAGAAAAAAGTTAGACTTCCATATTCTTGGTGGTTCAAGTTTTAGAGATGTATTCTTCTATGAATTATTTCAACTCCATGTAAAGAAAGTTCATGACATTGATTTAAAATTTACTTATGACTCTTCTGGACTTTTTAAAGGTTTAATGATAGGAAGATTTATGAATGTAATGGATAATGGAATAGTTAAGAAAATTGACTTAAGAACGAATTCATTAGATAAAAGATTTGCCTCTGTTTTGAGTAATAGGAAAGTAATAGATGTATATCATGAAATACTTTCAAATTTAGCCAGTAAATGGAACTTAAAACAAATTGACCTTCAAGGAGTATATAATAAAGATACTGGAACATTTTTCGATGACGTTAAAATATACTCCATGTTGTATATGCTTGACTTTTATTCAGTTATCCAAGAATTCCTTCATAATGCAGTTGAAGAGATATATAGTTATTATGAAGATGGAAATATAGAAGAATTTATTAATAGAATTAACTTAGTTACCAAGATTTTAAATGGTGGAAAAATAACAAAAAAACAAAAAGCGAAGACTATTAGTGTCCAGAGAACTTTAAACTTATTAACAAATCTAAATGAAGAACATTGTAAAATGGTTGTAGATAAATATTTGGCCAAAGATGAATTCTCTTCTTTGGGTGGTATTAATGATAGTTATCAAATATAAAGGAGACATAGTATGATTACAGACTTTTTTCTTAATTCTTGTTTTTCATTAGTATTATCCAAGAATAAGAAAATAAGGAAAGATAGAGTATTGTATCGAGACATTCTTGGAATAATAGATTATTATGGAGATAAAGAAAATATAGATATTCCATTATCAGTAAAAAGTAAAACTGATTGTCTTAAAAAAGTATGTTCTTTATTATTAGATGGAAAAGATGTTGAGTCAGTTTTAGATAGTATTTCTTTCAGTGAAAAATTTAAACAGTATAAGGGATTTTTAGAATTAAAATTAAAAGAAGAAATGAATGACACTACCGTTAGTAATCTTGTTCGTCAAGTAAGATTAAGAAAGAAAGTTAATTTTTTATTTTCTAATTATGATGATATGGATAAATTATTAGAATCAATAAAAGAAGGTTCATATGATTCTATTGATGATCTGGTTGAAGATTATGAAGTAGTGGTGAGAAAATTATATTCTAATATGGTAGAGAATAATAGAATTGTAAATATTGAGGCGTCATCTTCACTTGACTTAGGACAAGATAGTTATAATACAGTTCTTGAAACTATTATTCGAAAATATGATAGGTCAAATACTACTTCTTCTGGTTTTAGAATTTTAGATAATAATATTTTACATGGTGGATTTGAACCCTCAAGACTTTATTTAATTGGTGGGGGATCAGGTTCTGGTAAGTCAACTCTTTTAAATAATATGATTGTTAAATCAGCAACTCAACCAAATTTGGTTCAAGATAAAGAAAAAAAGAAAAAAGGTGATAAGGTTAGTAATGTTTTTGTATATATTACATTAGAGAATACAATAGAGGAATCTTTATTGAGAACATATCAACCACTATTTAATAAGACAATAACTGATGTCATAAAAGAAATCTCCTCTGGGGTAAATATTCAAAAAAGAATCCAAACTGAATTGGAAGCAAATGATGCAACTATAATAATGAAATATTTTCCTGCAATGTCTATTAGTTCTATTGATTTAATGATGGTATTAGATGATGTAATTAGTGAGTATGGAAAGGACTCAATAAAAGGTTTGTATATTGATTATTTAGATCTTTTGGCAGTAGATACAAAATATGATGCATATAGATTAGAACTTGGACATATAACTCTTTCATTAAAAGTTTTGGCAGTTGAATATAATATTCCTGTAATTACTGCTACTCAATTAGGGAGGTCTGCATATAGAATTGACGGAGCAGATAAATTAAGTCTAGATCAGGTTGGAGAGTCTATTAAGAAAGTAGAACATTCAGATTTTGTTTGTCTTCTTGGGAAAGATATGCACGATGATAAAATTGTTCATATGAGAATTGGTAAAAATAGATCTGGTGTAGCTAATGCTTCTTTAAATTTTAAAGTAGATTTTAGTACGTTCAAATTTATAAATCTTTCATTTTCTTCTAATAAGAGTAAAAAGGATATATCATCAGATGTTCAAAAGATAGGAGGGAAAGGATTTTAAGAACAGATCTACCGATAGTAAGTATTTTATTATAGAACAAATAAAAAAATTAAATAGTAAGATTTAACTTTGTTTAAAAAGGAGGAAATTGAAAATGAAGACAAAAAGAGTTCAGTATATGGATTTACTGAAAGAAGCTATTAATAATAGTGGAGATCCTGATAAGACCGCAGATTCTGTTGATATCAAAGGTCCATTTGTTGATGGTATTCTATCCTATAGAGGCGGTGGTGAACTTCCAACTCATAAGGATGCGGCTGGTATTTTAGAGAGATATTATTTCAAGGATGAGAATGATCATAAAGTTGTAAATATTATAGGTGAAGATACTCCACCTGCCGAGGCTAATGATATAGATGAGGTTCCTGATGAGAATATTACGAAAACTAAAAAAGATATCGAGAAAGCAATTGTAGAGGAACAAGGAAAAACTACAAAGAAAGCTACAGAGGATGAGGAAGAAACAGAAACTCCTGAGGTTGATAAGGATGTATCCGAGTCTGAAGTTATTGAGAATGCTATTGTCGAAAAACTTATTGCCGAAATGGAAGAGGAAGGTGACGAGGGCGCTGGTACAAAAGCGGCTGGTACTGGAAAAAATGAGAAAGACATTCCTGATCGGAAAGATGCCGGAGAAGGATCTGGAGTTACTGATAAATCTGATAAGAAATTGAAAGAACAGGAAGAAGTAAAAAAAGATCCTCCAGTAGATGAAGAGGATGAGGAATTGGATATAGATAAAGAATTGGATAAGGGAGCAAAAGAGGTAGAGGAAGCTTTTAATATTTTTCAGGAACAAATAGAGGATGTAGAAGTTGAAACAGAAGAGATAGTTAAAGAGGATGTAGAAGTTGAAACAGAAGAGATTGAAGATATAGATAGTGATGATTTGATTGTATAACATATTGTTATAATGGTTGGTGATTTGAATATCATATCACCAACCAGGAGAATGGAATGAAAAAAGAATATAGTTATTATGATGTTTCAATAAATCAGAGTGGACTTTTATTAGAAATAAATGGTAAGTCTGTTCGTACTCCTTTAAAAATAAGGATTAATAGAAAACGACTTCAATACATAAAAAATTTAATAAATTCTAATGGTATATCAAAATATACAATTAATGGGGTAGAAGATATATTAACTTCTTCAAAAAACAATAAATTTCAAGAACAAAAAAATATTGATTTAGATTTATCTAATCATGAAACTATAATAGAAGAATTATATGAGAATTTAGGGGGAGAACAAAAATGAAAGAAGTAACGATAATTTATCAAAGAACATCTGCATTAACACAGTTTCTTGATGATGATTCTACTGACTTAGTTGAGTATACAGAAAAAATGTCAAATATATTGTCATTAGATAATGTTGTAACTTTAGAAACTAGTTCTGGATGTTTTATATTACGTCCCCATCAAATAGTATCTATTTCTATACGAGATTCGGATACTAAAAAGATTAAAAAAGTAAAGAAGAAAGAGGATGTAAAAGTAGAAATAGAGGAACAAAAAATAGAGGGTAAAAAACTACTAGAAGGAGAGGTCGGTATAATAACTGACGCTTAAGTATATGAATATATTAATGACTATTTGTTTATGTTGGTGTTTATCATTAGTACCTATATTTTTTTTAATAATAAAATTATCTAAAGATAAAGAAAAGACTGAGAATATCATTCATTTTGAAAGATATGCTACTATATTTGAATACTATCTTATTAAAGCTTATGATATTATCCACAAAGATCGAATTTTAATTTATTCTTTAGAAGCTACAAAACTAAATGAATCTGAATTTAAACAAGTAGCTAAAGATTTTGGAAAACTTTTTCTTCAATTGATTGGACCTTCTATTCAAAAAGAGTTAACAAAATTTTATGGAAATGAAAAAGTCCTTATGTTTAATGTAATAGAATTTTTTAATACAAAATTTGAAGATGATGAAATAAGAAAAAATGCTTTAGATAATTTAGCTGCCGGAGATTCAAATGAGGATAATTAAAAGGGAGAGTAATTCTTGTGACTATAAAAGATAAATTTAATGATTTAAAATCTGTTATTGTAGGATCTTCATCTAAAAGAATAGATGCAAAATTAGATTTGGCCGTTCAGGGAATCTCTTCTTATAAGTCACAAAGTGGAAGAAACGGATATATTGATTTAGTAAAATCAATTATTTCTAAATCAAGTGGATTAGACGTTTCATCTTTTGGAGGTTTTGGAACTGGGGGTCAAAATGTTAGTCCAGCATCTTTAGGTCAGGGAAATCGCCTACAACGTTATAAAGCGTATGAATCTATTATTGCAAATATTAATTATTGTAATAGAGCATTAAATGTAATTCGTGATAATATTTTATCTCCAGATGATATAACAAAAATATCTTTAAATATATCACCAAAAGCTTTTTTAGAAGATAAAAATGTTACATCAACTGAGATCGGTCATGTTAAAAAGATTATTGCTTCTTTAAAACTAGAAAAATATCTCAGTATGATTTTATATAATACATTGTTATATGGTGATTTCTTTTGTGAGATTGCAAATAATAGAACTGCATTAACTAGTAGGTCAATTTTATCTGAAAATTATATTATTTCTAAAGACATAGAATCAGAAATGTTTGAAACAATTACAGAACAACATAAAGAAGAAAAATATACAATAAATATGGATTATCTAGGATTATACGAAGATGAGTTAAAAGATAAAAATACCAAAGATAAGAAAGAAATAGATGATATATCTTTATTATATCATGAACCAAAAAGAGTAGTAAGATTACAAAGTAGTACAATACCAATATGTTTTGGATATCTTATATTTCCACACCCTGAGCTTATGTCTCCTTATGGTAATGTAGAGGAAGATATGATTAATACATTATGTATATCTATATTACAGAACGTTGAGAAAAAAGTTCCTGAGATGAAAGTTGATGGAATACAAAATGTAGAGGATGTAAAAGATATTATCAAAAGTATGATTGGTGCAAATAATATGCATAAGGCGGTAAAAGTAAGATATGTATCTCCTAATAAAATGATTCATTTTAAAGTTCCAACTACAAAGTTTTTTCCTTATGGTGAGTCAATATTTGATTCAACACAATTTTCATCTAAAGTTTTAATTGCTTTAGAGACTGCATTAACAATTCAAAGACTTTCAAGATCTACTGAAAAAAGAAAAATATCAGTAGAGATTGGATTACCAAGAGATGCTAAAAAAGTGATAGAGGAACTAAAACGTACTTTTAATGCAAGAAAAATAACTCTTGATTCTTTTGGAAGTGTAGATACAATTCCATGTTTTGATTTATCTACTGGAATAAAATTGACTAATGGAAAATCAATAGAATTGGGAGAGATGATTAAATTCTTTAATACTGGAAGTGAATTTGAAGTATATGCATATGATCGTGAGAGTGGAAAAGTTAGACCAGATAAAGTTGTTAATGCTGAGATTACAGGAAAAGATGCTGAAGTGGTGGAAATAACATTAGATAATAATAAGAGTGAAATATGTACTCCAGAACATTTATGGATGTCTCGTGATGGAAATTATGTTATGGCAAAAGATCTAAAACCTGGAGATTCATTATTACCTTTATATACAAAAACCACAAACTATCATACTAGTAATTGGTGTCCATATAGGGAAGTTCTTCATCCAGGAATAAATGAATGGGAGTTAGTTCATAGAAGTTTTGGGAAGTATTTGGGTTTATATGATAATGGAAATGAAGTTATACATCATATAAATAAAAATCCAACCGATAACTCTTCTGATAACTTACAAGGTCTTACCCGAAAAGAACATATAATTATTCATGGTACTGATATAGATAATGCTCGAAGAGTGGGTAGGGATAATGTGGTAAAGATTTCATTTAATTGTATTGTGTGTGGAAAAGAATTTGAAAAAGGTTATTGGGATGGGAAAACTACTTGTTCGGATGAATGTTTTAGTAAATATAAAAAATTATATAGTTATAATTCATGGTTAAAAAGAAAAGATAAAAATGAATATCAAATGATAGAAATATCTTGTGATAATTGTGGAAAGAAAATAGAAATTGGAAAAACAATATTTGATAGGGTGACTCAAAAAGATTATTATTTTTCTTGTGATGATCCTATATGTAAAAGAATAGTTAATAAATTAAATCTTTCTCATAAATTTACTCCAATTTATTATAATTATTGTGAAACATGTAACAATCTATTTGCAACAAGGTCAGATAAAGTGAGATGGTGTTCTAGAAGATGTGCAAACATTAGTTTGAACAAAAGAAGATGGGAGGGAAAATCTGAAATTATACATACTATCTGTGATATTTGTGGAGGAGAAGTAGAGATTTCTAAATATGACTTTGACCGACATCGTTTTGTTGGATGTAATAATATAGAATGTCAAAGACAAATTAGGGCTTTAAATACTTTTTATACAAAAAATAATAAAAAAACATATATTGATATATACTTTGATAAATGTATAATATGTAATAAGTTAGTTTGTTTTAGTGAAAAGAAAACAGGATACGATTATTATACTTGTGGTTCCAAATCTTGTAGTTCTACATCAATGCATAGAGGTATTACAAGATATCAAAAGGTTATGAATCATAAAGTAAAGAAAGTAAAATTTCTAAAAAAGAGAATAGTTGTTGGAGATATTCAAACAGAAAAGTTTCATAATTTTGCATTGGAATCTGGAATATTTGTACATAATTCTCAAATTTCCACATTTGAAGATATTTTTATACCTACTAAAGATGGAAAGAGTTTTGTAGATATAAATACAATGACT
>Ga0208769_1001474_pt1 | contig 10381 bp, 11 predicted proteins | sample AntAceMetag02UKC_FD_184768 | JGI IMG/M metagenome (GOLD analysis project Ga0208769, IMG submission 184768) | Saline lake microbial communities from Ace Lake, Antarctica- Antarctic Ace Lake Metagenome 02UKC (SPAdes) (version 2) | ecosystem: Environmental > Aquatic > Non-marine Saline and Alkaline... | reverse complement strand
GAGGTGTAACCAAAGTTGGCTATTCCTTATTAAATTTACTCAAGTCAAACTTTGGCATAGATTCATAGGTAGGTATTTTGCTTCTTGCAAAATAAGGATAATCTAAGAATAGTTTCTCCCACAAAGCGCTTCTCTTAGGGCCACAAATTCCTCTTTGTGAAGAAAGAATAGAAACAATCATCTCCTTTACTACCGGAGAATCTAACTTCTCTAACTCTTCTAAAGCGTTTTTAAGGGACCTCTCTTTGCGATAAAGAATCTTATAGGCTTTTCGAATTTGGTTTATTTCTTCTCTGCTAAAATTCGCTCTTTTTAATCCTACTAAATTAGGACCCCAGACTCGGGAATCACCCACTACCATCATAAAGGGAAGAACGTCTTGATTAACTCTAGATAATCCTCCAATCATTGCCAATCTACCAATCTTAACAAATTGGTGAATAACTACATTTCCAGAGATAAAAGCATTGTCGCCTATTTCAATGTGCCCAGCCACTAAAGTTCCATTGCAAATAACCACGTTATTGGCTATCTTACAATCATGAGCGACATGAGAACAAGCCATAAGAAAATTATTGTCCCCCAGAGAAGTTGCCTTATCCGGAGAGCTTGAACAATTAATTGTAACATATTCTCGGATAACATTACCTTTACCGATATAAACTTTTCCCTTTGCATCCTTTGCATCTAAAATCTGAGGAACTTCGCCGATAACACTTCCACTGCCAATAAAGGTATTCTCACCGACATAAGTATTAGCTTTTAAATGCGCGAAAGCTGAAACTTTTACTCCTTTACCCAAACGTACTCCATTCTCTAAATAAACATAAGGACCAATACTTACGTCATCTCCTAAGACTACATTCTTTTCTATAACTGCTTTGGGATGAATCACTCTAATCCTCCTTTCTTACGACAGTAATTTTACCGGCTAGCGAAATAAATTCTAACCGTAAAGGCATTTTTTCCTCTTTATCTAACCAGAGGCTAAATCTCTTAGCACCTCTTCCAACTAAAAAATAGGTATCCCAATCAATACCATTCATCTTTAAAACTCGTTCTTTCACCATCTTTATTCTTATCTTTTGGGTGGGAAGATTAAAAATCATCCACTGATCAGGCTCTAGAACTAAATCTTGAGGAAAAAAATAAAGAAGCTCTAAAATATTATGTATCGGTGTATCTTGACTAAGCATCTCTTCGGGCTCTTTAGAGTTTTTTCGCTTTATTTTAATTTTCCCCCTCTCCTGGTCATAAGTCTCCTCGATTATTTCTTTCTTGCCAAAAAAAACAATATCTCTTTCTACCTTTATTGGAAGCGAAGTTTGACTATCAAGAAAAACTCTTTCCTTACTATCCAATTCCAAAAGATTAAAAATATTTGTATCTGAATTTACTGAAAGAACATCTACGGTTACTCCATCTACTTTCTGACGCCCACGATACTCCCACTCTATGTAGCCTGATAAAACACCGTTAAAAAAAACACTGTAAACTAACTTATCTTTATTCTGAAACCGAGCCTCTATATTCTCTGCAAGAGCAAAACCCTGGCCAAACAGGCTACCAATTACTGCAAATACAACCCCAACTATAATGATAGTGATATTAAATGTTCTCATTCTAAATCTCTTTAATATTATAATGATACTAAGCTTTTAATTTCTTCTATTCTTTCTTGGGCTGCTATTTCTCCCCTTCTAATGAATGCAGATATTTTTTCAAATTCCATCCAACCCAAACCCTCTAAGTTCGTATGAATAACTACATCAGCAATCTTTGCTGCCTCCTCAATAAATCTCTGCTGCATTGTTTCAATGCTCCCAAAAATAAAATCAAAAATATGAAAACTATCACGCTTACGATACTCTCTGCGAGATTGCTCGGAAGAAAGGCTAATATTAGAAGCAATTATCCTGTCAGCATCATAATTTAGAAGTATCTTTGTCGGTAGGGGGCTTAAAATCCCTCCGTCTAAAAGAATACTTTTCTTAAAATTTATCGGCTCAAAAATACCAGGAAAAGCACAACTAGCTGCTACAGATTTATAAAGAAGGCCTTTGCTTAATACTACAGGTTTCCTTTTAAGAAAATCAAAAGCAACTATCTTAAGAGTATGTTTTAGGTCATAAAAGGTTAAATTTTTAAATACGCTTTTAAAAATACCTTCTAGTCTCTTCGCCCTCATAATTCCTTTAAAAGGAAAAGTGAATCCTAAAATAGAAAATTTACCAATTTTCCTTCCAAATTCATTAGAAAGCCTCTCTATTTCTTCTATGCTAAAACCTACTGCCCAAAGAGCAGCAATAATTGCCCCCATGCTTGAGCCACAAATAATATCAATGTCTATGTTATTTTCTTCTAAAACTTTTAAAACACCAATATGAGAAAATCCATAGGCGGCACCACTGCCTAAAGCCAACCCTAAGGTAACTTCGCCAATTTCACGAGAAATTCTTCGCAAAGCTTTGGGATAACTCTCCTGACTCACAGAAGGTAAAGTGGCATACACAGGATGGTTAATTAATTTTCTCTTCTTCTCAAATGGTAGATTTTCCTGATTAAAACTTTCAGTGAGAATTACCTTAACCTTCTCCTGATTTAAAGGATTTTGAACTTTTAGTTCTCTTATTAAAGACGCTCCTTTTCTTAACTCTTCTGTCTTAGGAAAAAGAACAAAATGTACCTGATGGGCTGGAGTAATGAAATCATCGCAATGTTCTTTCAGAAATTTATGAGGAATTTCATAAAGAATAAAATGATAACTCTCGGAAAGAAAATTTAGAAGAGGGAGAAATTTATCACCAACTTTAGCTCTTATGTATAGGTAATCAATATCGCTACTTATAATGTGGTCAATTAAGGCTTCCTCGTTGAAATCCCTTAAAGATAGAATTTCACTCTTTTGATCTTGGAGCGAAACTTCAGGAATAGAATGCGCTTTATCCTGATCAAAAGGAATAATTTGGACACAGATAACTTCCTTTTGAGTTTGTTCCTTTATCTTTACTCCTAAATCAAACATATAGCGAGTTTTGCCGGCTAAAACACTACCCATAATACCAACTTTTTTAGATTGAAATATCTTTTTGGGTTTAGACCTGACTTTAACTCGTTGAGAAAGAATACGTGAAAAATCTAAAGCAAGGTAAGGATTTTTTTTCAAGAATTTTTTAAAGGCCTCCTCTTCTACTTGTAAAACAAGAGAAGCCTCAATTGATTTTACAGTTACCGAATGCGGATCATTAGTCAAAAGGGAAATTATCCCAAAACAAGTACCTCGCTTAAGAACTTCTATCCGCCGGTCCTTTGTGCCAACTTTCGCTGAAGCTACGACTCTTCCCTTAATCAGAAAATAAAGATGACTCGGGGGATCCTCTTCTCTATAGATTATTTCCCCGTTTTTATATTCTTTAACTTCAGCAATATTAATTAGTTTATTTATCTGCCGAGGGTTTAAGCCATTAAATGGCGGGCTATTGCCAATAATTAGATTTATCTCTTTGCTATCCATAAAAATTAAACTTCTATCCTATTATCCTTACATATCTTACCATAAGTATAAGCAAAAGGTTTTAATTTCCGCTCAAAAGTAGAATAATTAACCTCAGTTAGCCCAAAGCGCGGACCAAAGCCCTTATCCCACTCAAAATTATCCATCAAAGACCACCAAAGATAGCCTCTTATGTCTACCCCTTCTTTCATTGCTAAGGCTAAGCTCTTTAAATGTCCAATTAAAAAATCTTCATAAAGTGAGTCTTTATTTTCAGCTGTTCCATTTTCGGTAATTATTATTGGTAAGTTGTACCGCTTTAACCTTTTAAGAAGCTTATAGAACCCTTGGGAGTAAACATTCCACCCCAAATAGTTCTGCCTTCCCCGCTTAGGCTTATAATCAGACTCTTCACCTATTAAGCCTTTAAACTTAGAAAATTCACGACAGTAATAATTTAGACCAATGAAATCTAGAGCATTTTTCTTTGTTAGATAGTTAAGAATTCGAAAATTAAAAAGTTGGCTACGTAAACCGGCAGTTAAGGAATTTAAGATAAAGTTAGGGCCGGGGCTTGGGGAAAAAATTCTCAAGCTTTTAGCCATCGAGACCTGGGGGTTGACTCCACTATCCTGATATATCCTTTTTATCTCCTGATAACCAGTAAGATGAGCAGCCAAAATATTGTTCAAGACTCTTTTGCCTTCAGATAAAGACCTTACCCCCGGAGGCCAAATACCGAGAATAAAGCTATTATAGATATAAACTAAAGGCTCATTAAAGATAATCCATAAATCTACCCTTTCTTTTAAAGCCTCAACTGTCTTTTTTAAAAAGCTTAAAAAATAATCAATATTTTTGACTTCACCCCACCCTCCTTTTTTAGCAAACCAAAGTGGATTGGTAAAATGATGAAGAGTAACAATTGGCTTTAAATTGTATTTTATTAAAGCGTCTATTACCTTTTGATAATGAGTGAGTTCTTCTAAGGAAAAAGTGGCAGGCTCGGGATGAATTCTTGCCCACTCCAAGGATATTCTTAAGCTATTTAAATTAAGCTTGCTGGCTAGTTGAAAATCTTGATCAAATAAGTGGTAATGTCTACAAGCAGAAGCAGAACTTATTAAACCCTTTTCCTTTTCCCAAAGATACCAGTCAGAGTTTACGTTATCTCCCTCACACTGATAGCTTGAAAGGGCAGCCCCCCATAAAAAAGAATAAGGAAATTGTATCTGCATTTAATGAGACTTAAGCAGAAATTATCCCTAAGGCTTTCTCATTGTCGTTAGCAGAAAAAATAATAATTGCAGATTTGCCTGGCTCATAGGTTGTCCCGTATATATAATCTAAATCAAGACCATTACCCTTTAATTTGGAAGCAAGGAGCTGAAGCTGTCCTACTTCATCTGGCATCTCTACAATTACCACTTCTCTTTCCTCTATCACACCCTTAACCGATAAAAGCTCTTTTGTCTTAACATTATCAGAAGTTAACAGTCTAAAAACAGCCTTCTCAGAAATAGCCCAGGCAGATATTGCTCGGATATTAACTCCATTATCCTTGAGTATACTCGCTATATCTTCTAGCTCACCTATTTTATTTTCTCCAGTAAAAATAATCTCTTTTCCCTTTACCGCTTTCATCAGCACCTCCTATTTTAAATGGAATAAATGGTGTTTACCAAGTTAAAAAATTTTACCATTTAGATTTTGCCCTGTCAATGTTTGTTGAGCTTTGACCTCAACTGAGATTGTGATAAGATAGGTGATATGAAAAGCTACAAACTAAAGACTCTTGATCAAATCTCAACTACCAACTACAAAGAAAACTTGAATTCTCAACAACTAAAAGTAGTTGAGGAAGCTTACGGCCCATCTTTAGTCTTAGCTGGAGCTGGAAGCGGTAAAACAAGGGTGTTGATTTACCGCTTAGCTTATCTTCTTGAAAAAGGTATTCCAGCTCAAAATATTCTCTTGGTAACCTTCACTAATAAAGCCTCTAATGAGATGATTAACCGTGCCGAGATTCTCCTGAAATCTTCGCTTAAAAATCTTTGGGCCGGGACTTTCCATCACATTGGAAATGTTATATTAAGAAAAGAAGCCCAAACAATAGGCTATTCTTCCAATTTTACCATTGCTGACACAGAAGATGCCAAGGACTTAATCGAGGACTGCCTCGATGATTTAGGTTTTTACAAACGCGAAAAGATGTTCCCTAAAAAAGGACTGATTTATAATATCTACTCCTTAGCTGCTAACTCCCAGAAAGATATCGATGAGGTTGTAGCTGAAAAATATTCTCATATCCAGGAGTATGCCCCGCAAATAAAGAAAATTGTTGCTCATTATAAAAAGAAAAAAAAAGAAGCTAATATTATGGATTTTACAGATCTCCTCACTAATTGGCTAAAAGTCTTGCAGGATAAAAATATTTGTCAAAAATATGCTGAAAGTTTCCAATACATACTCGTTGACGAATATCAAGATACAAATAAACTCCAGTTTGAAATTCTAAAGCTCCTCAGCTCATATCACAAAAATATTCTTGTAGTCGGTGACGATGCCCAATCAATATATTCCTTTCGGGCAGCTGATATAAACAATATTTTAGATTTTCCAAAAATCTTTGAGGGAACAAAAATATTTAAGCTCCAAATAAATTATCGCTCTCCCCCGCCAATACTCTCCCTAGCTAATGAAATCATAAAGCATAATGTTAATCAATTCCCTAAGGATCTAAGAGCTATAAAAAAGGGCGGCGAAATTCCCTATGTGGTAAAAACAAAGGATCTATACCAACAAGCTAAATTTATCGGCCAGAGAATATTGGAATTAAATGGAGAAGGTACACCATTAAAAGAAATTGCGATTCTTTTTCGTTCGCGCTTCCAGGCCTTAGAGATAGAAATGGAGCTCCTAAAGAGAAATATCCCTTATATTGTTCGAGGTGGTCTAAGATTTTTTGAGCAGGCACATATAAAAGATGCTTTAAGCTACCTAAGGATAATCGTTAACTCTGCAGATGAACTCTCCTTTAAGCGAGCACTTTGCCTACAAAGAGGGATAGGAAGAAATTTTGCCTATAAAATATGGGATAGACTGATCAATGAAAAAAAGAGTATCCAAGCAGTTAAGGATAGTTTACCAGCAAGACAACGCACAAGCTTTGGAGAATTTGTTTCTATTTTTGAAGCTTTGAAGAAAATAAAAAGCCCGGAAAACGCCTTGCAAAAAGTAATAGAAGCCTATAAAGATTATTGTTATTTGTCTTTTGATAATGCTGAAGAAAGAATTCTTGATTTAGAAGAATTAGCTAAACTAGCTTCCAACTACTCAACAGTAAAAGAATTCCTGCTTGGTTTTAGCTCTTTCGAAGAATTTAAGGGTGAAACTTTATTCGGTAGCTATGAGAAAGGTGAAACCTTAGTCCTCTCGACTATTCACCAAGCAAAAGGGTTAGAGTGGGAAGTAGTCTTTATCATTGGATTTTGTGAATATGGCTTTCCCCACCCTAAAGCTCAAAGTAGTGCAAGTGCCCTAGAAGAAGAAAGAAGATTGTTTTATGTAGCTACAACCCGAACTAAGTCTCTCCTACACATAACTTATCCTCAAACCAAATATACCTTTAAAAATGGACTGATTATCACCCGACCATCAATGTTTCTTTATGAATTGCCAAACCATACATATGAGGAGATAATATTAGAAGAAGATCGGGGGATAGGTATCTTATGATTAAAAAATTAAAAAAGTTAATAGACACTTTGAAAGAAAAAAAACAAACCTTGGCTTTAGCAGAATCTTGCAGTGGTGGTTATGCCTCTTATCTTTTAACAAAAATTCCCGGAGTATCAGAGGTCTTTATGGGATCGGTTGTTGTTTATTCTCTTGAAGCAAAAAATAAGCTCTTTAATATCCCCTCCTCTCTTTTGGAAAAAACCCAAGGGGTATCAAAAGAAGTGGCTCTAAAATTAGCTACAGAGGTACGAAAAAAACTTAATGCTAATATTGGTGCTTCTATAGTAGGGTTTGCCGGTCCTAAAACAAAAAAAGGGATCAAAGTGGGCACCACCTTCATAGCCTTCAGTAGCAAGAATAAACAAAAAACAAAAAAGATAATTATTAAGGGAACCAGAGATGTCGTAAGAAAGAAAGCAAGTGCCCACTTAATAGAATTAATTTATAAAGCATCTGTTGAGATTTGATAAATTTACCGATTTATGGAAAGATTGTCCGAAGCAGTTTAAGAAATAAATAGCTCTCTACGTAAAAACTACGATATAATACTTTTTATTCTTTTGAATATTTTTTCAACAAAAGATAGATATTCTTTACATTCTTTTTCCGTAACTTCGGCTCCTCCGCCGTAAAAATCTAAATTTCTTTTCTGCCGCATAATATTACCAACTTCCTCTATCGTATTATCTTTTAATATCTCTGCAATCTCTTCAATTAACTTTACATGATGACCGGGCGTACTTCTTGCTTTAATTTTATAAAAGCTTAACAAAGCTATTCCAGCCTTAATAAAAGCGTTATAAGTATAGTTAAATTTTACTTCCAAAATTTTATCTACCTTAGCTATATTTAAATCTTTAGAAGCATTAACAAAATGCTTCTCTACTTGTTCCTTTGTAAACTCAAATTTGGTAAAATATCTGGAATCAAAGTTTTTCATATTATTTTAATATATTTTGAGTTAAGGACTCCCTGGATAAAAGGGTTTTTATCTTTAATTCGTTTCTTAAACTCCTTGATTTCCATATTCACAGAATTTATTTCCCGATCTATCTCTTTTTGAAGTTTGTTTAATTTTTTTTGCAATGAAATTACTTTATGATTACCAACGATTAATAAATCTACGTCGCTATAAACATCCATGCTGTTCTTCGCATACGAACCATAAATATAAACCTCTTCTACTCCTTCTTCTTCACTTAAGGCTATTCTTAATCTTTCTTCAAAACCTATTGTTTTAATAACTATCTTTCTATATTCATTATAAAATGTATAACTCTTATTTATAGAATAAAACTTCAAATTACCCCTATTCTGAATCCTTAGAATTCCCTCTTTTTCCAATTCCGTTAATTTCTTTACAAGATTTCTTTTATCCAGCTTTAATTTCCGCGCCAATTCATTAACATAAAGGCTATTTTCTGGATTAAGAAAAAAATAGCTTAAAACTTTCTGCGTTACTTTAGATTTCAACAAAATCATAAGTGTACCCCTTTACACTAATAAGTGTAACTTATTACACCTTTCCTGTCAAGAACAAATTTTACTACGGAAATATCTTCAAAAGCAACCTAACTGCCTGAAGAATTAAGTTAGAATAGATTCCTGCTACTAAATCATCACCAACTATCCCCTTGGCTCCATGAATGCGTTCGATTTTGTTTGCCGGTGGAATTTTGAGCATATCTAACATTCGAAAAAGGAAAAAAGCAGGAATTATAAATTCTATTTTTTTAGGAATAAAGAGAAGGGTAATCAACATGCCTGAAAAATCATCAATGACTATTTTCTTGCAATCTTTTATTTTAAATATCTTTTCGGCTCTGGCTGAAGTTGGAAAAGAAATAATTACAGAAAAAATAGTAAAGATTAGAAAATAAATTGGGTTTTCAATAAGAAGAAAAATTAAAACCGCTACCACACAAGAAGCTGTTCCCGGACAAAGAGGAGTAAAACCAACCCCGAAAAGTGTAGCTAAGGTTAAACTAATTTTATCAACTAATGACTTTTTTTCCATCTTACTTGTGCCCGTAAGGGTATAAGGGTATCTGTGTAATCTCTTTTTAAAATGTTCTTATGGCCTTGCGATTTACCCAGAAGTAATAAATACCTGAGGAAACGGTAATAATCACAATATACCACATAAGTACTGGGATAAACTTTCCAAAGAGAAATGAAACAGTCGAACTCCCCGGCATAATTTTAGATAAAATAAGAGCAATAAGAATAACAAATATCCCTATAACTTGCGAAACAGTCTTATGCTTTCCAAAATTCTTTGCCTCTAAGACAATTCCCTTATTTAAACCATATAATCTTAAACCGGTGATTATAAACTCTCGAAACATTATTAAGCTTACCATCCAGGAATTTACAATTCCCAATTCTAAAAAAGCGCAAAATACTCCAATAATAAGTATCTTATCGGCAATCGGATCTAGGATTTTACCTAAATCTGAGATTAGATTTCTTTTACGGGCTATATATCCATCTAAAAAATCAGTTATAGAAGCAAGGCTAAAAATAACAAAGGCAATTAAAAAAGAAAACAAACTATTCTGTAATATAAACCCTATGCAGATAAAGGAAAGAATGATTCGTAAAATTGTAAGTTTATTAGGTGTATTCATCATATACCCACAAGATCATAATCAAGGCAATCAATTATCTTTGTCTTATAAAAACTACCTATTTTTAAGCCCTTCTTTTTCAAAAATACTACCCCGTCAACTTCGGGAGCATCATTTTGGCTTCTGCCTATAAATACATCTTGATCTTTTGTTTCAACCAAAACTTCTAACTCCTTACCAAGAAATCTTTTATTCAGCTCGCTTGCTATTCTTTTTTGTTGCTCCATCACTTCTTTAAAACGTCTTTTCTTTGTACTTTGGTGTATCTGTGGCTGAAAATTATAAGCTCGAGTATCTTCTTCTTTTGAATAAATAAACGCTCCTAAGCGATCAAACTTAACATCTTTTAGAAAGCTTAGTAACTCCTTGAACTCTCTCTCGCTTTCAGTGGGAAAACCAACAATTACTGAACTTCTTATAACACAACCAGGAATTTCTTTCCTGATTTTACGGATAAGGTCTATGGTTTTCTTCTTGGAAATCCGGCGATTCATCAACTTTAAAATTCTATCATTGA
>Ga0208769_1001470_pt1 | contig 10404 bp, 10 predicted proteins | sample AntAceMetag02UKC_FD_184768 | JGI IMG/M metagenome (GOLD analysis project Ga0208769, IMG submission 184768) | Saline lake microbial communities from Ace Lake, Antarctica- Antarctic Ace Lake Metagenome 02UKC (SPAdes) (version 2) | ecosystem: Environmental > Aquatic > Non-marine Saline and Alkaline... | reverse complement strand
TTCTGATTTCAGTAAAAGAGTTGGCTCATTAATTGATGGTTATCATAATGGTAATTTTGAAACTCAAAAATTTGCTCTTAAAGAAGCAGAGCAATTATTAATTGATGTTGCTGGCAAAGGAGTTGTCGATAGTGTTAAAAACACAAATCCACCAGAAAAACAATTTGATGCAATGGTTGATATCTTGGACGACTTAAGAATTTTACAACAACAGAAAACGGGTGTTGATGTGAGCACTGAGAATTTAGATGAGGGAAAAACTATTACTAATGCTTTAACCGGACAAGAGATTCCTGAACCTCCAGTTGGACAAGCTGGCGGGATTAACCTTGGAGGCTTTGAAGAGCCAGAATTGGGTAAATTTGAAGAACCATATAAAAGAGGAGATAAAACTGCTCTAAACAGACAAATTGATCAATATATTGGATATAAATCAAACGGAGAACATTGGAAACGAGAATTTCACACAAGAAACAAAATGATTGATGAGTTCTTGAATAATCCAAAAGCACCACAGGAATTTAAAAATACTTTGAAACAATTGATAGATCAAGTTGATCTAGCTACGGAAGCTAAAGCAACGCTAGACCTAGAACCAAAAGTAGAAGTCCCAGAGACACAAAAAGTAGTAGGCGAATCGAAATCTGACCTTTCATCAAAAGAAAGTATAACAGAAATTGACGAGACAGCGCAAGATGTCTTTAAGAGACAAATGAAAGAACAAAGGGAAGCTCCAAAAGTAGAGCCAGAAGCTCCTCAATTAGATGAAAAAGCTATGGCAGAGGGTCGAAATAGATTATTTGGTCCAGAAGAGAAGCTTGAGCCAGAGGTAAGGCCAAAACAATCAAAATTACCTAAGTTTCATGACCCCGAAGAAGCTCTTGCTTCTGGAAAAGCAGAAATTAGTAAAACTAAAGATGGACCAAAGAAAACAATTAGAGAAACTTATGATGAAATTATCACTAGTTGGGTAAATAGATTTCACCCCCTAGAACAATTAAGCAAGAAAGTTAAAGCTGATTTAAAAACTAAGAATGCAGAACTTCGACCAGAAGTTGATCCTGAATTCACAACCAGAAGATTTTATGGGGCAGGTAATATTGCTAGTCAAAGACATGAATTCGAACTTAAGCCAATTATGGATCAACTAGAGGAACAGAAGATTGATTTAGAGGACATGGATGTTTATTTAAAAGCGAGTAGAGATATAAACCTTGCAGAGAGAGATATTAAAGGATCAGATGCCGATTTAGCTAGCGCTAGAATTGAGGCTTTGAAAGCTAAATATGGTGACAAGCTTGATCCTATTGCACAACAACTTTATGGATACCAAGATCGTGGTTTCGAGGACATGGTTGAGGCTGGATTCATGGATAGAAAAACAGCTGACCAAATTAAAGGAACAAATGAAAACTACGTTCCTTTCCAAAGAGTTATGGATGATATTGATGAATTCCTAGGAATTAGTGGAACAAGAGTCCAACAGGGAGAATCTCCAATCCAAAAAATTGAGGGGTCTGAGAGACAAATCCACTCTCCTCTTGAATCTATTATTGTCAATACTTATAAACAGCGAATGGCTATTGAGAGAAATAATGTTGCTCAGTCAGTGGTGGGGCTTCAACAGGTTATGCCTACTATCGGAATTGAGCCAGTTTCAAAATCATCTAGTTCAACAATTACTGTTTGGGAAAATGGTAAAAAAAGACACTATGAGGTTGGTGAAGATATCGCTGCCGCCGTTAAAGGGATGAATGAAGAGGTTATGGGGACGTTTGCTAAAATTATGTCCTTTCCCGCTAGTATCTTAAGAACCACCGCTACTGGTATGAACCCAGAATTCATGATCCCTAACGTGATTAGAGATCAATTTGATGCTGGGATTAATGCTAAGTATGGATACACTCCTTTTCTCGATTGGGGTAGAGGACTCTTGCACCTGGTAAAAAGAGATGATGTTTATCAAGATTGGCTGAAATCTGGCGGAGCACAGTCTTTTACTAGACTCTCTGGCAGAAAAGCAGTTGAAGAAGAGATTAGCAGTGCCACAGCTAAAAAAAGATTGAGACACTGGTTAAAAAGTGGATTAGAAAAAGTTGGAGAACTTTCTGAAGTCCCAACTAGAATTGGTTTATTTAAAAAAGCTCAAGATGCTACCGGCAGTGATTTAATTGCTGGATATGAGTCAAGAGAAGGGACGATGGATTTTGCCCGAATGGGAGCAAAGATGAGAACTCTAAATGCTATGATCCCATTCTTAAATGTTAAAGTTCAAGGTTTTAGTAAATTGATTAGAAATTCTTTAGAAAGACCAGCTCAAGCAGCTTTGAAAGTTGGATTATATGGGGCTCTTCCATCAGCTTTATCTACTGCTTATAATTTGACCTATCATCCGGATGAGTATAATGAGATCCCTCAATGGGAAAAAGACAGTAATTTTATTTTTGTGATAGGGCGAGACACAGAGGGCAAGCCAAAATATGTGAAGATCCCTAAAGGACATATCGGGGCAGTAGCGGCAAATCCAACTGAAAGTGTTTTAAATTATTTGTTCAACACAGATAAGCCATCCTTCAAATCAGCTGCACTCCAGCTATTAGGAGACGTAACACCAATAGAAGCTGGGCAGACAGTTGGTGAAGCTGGTGTTAAAACATTCGGCTCATCATTGCCTCAGGCAGGTAAACCTATAATTGAGAATTTACTAAACAGATCCTTCTACAAATTCTCAAACGCAAAGGGTCAACCTCAAGAAATTGTTCCCTATTATTTACAAAACAAGCCGGCGGTAGAACAAAAATTTGAATCTACTCCGCGTGTTTATAATGTGATTGGAAAACTTACCAACTCATCTCCTCTTAAGGTTAAAAATCTTTTAGAAGGATATTTCTCTGGTTTTGCCAAGATTCCCGTGAACATAGTTGAAGTTATGGCTGATGCCGCAGAAGGAAAAGAAATCAATCCTAACGAAATTCCTATCCTAAGAAGATTTATTGGTTCTTATCAAGATACAAGCAAGCCAAAAACTACAAAGAAATCAACTCAAAGTCTCTTTAATATAGCTAAAGCTAAAGCTGATGATGGTACAACATTAAGTGATATTCCAGAAGATTTTGATTCATTAGTAGAAGTATATAAGAAAGCTAAGTCTCAAGGCACCGATTTTATTACTAAAAAAGCGAAGATACAAAGCGATCCAATGTTAGATGATGCCGAGAAACAAGAAAAAATTGCAGACTTATTTGAAAAATCATCGGCGTGGGGAGAACTAGCTTTAAGAATTGAATCAGAAAAACCAGAAGAATTCTTTAAGATTGAATTAAAAACATATGGCAAAGGCAGTGACGCCGGTGTTGAAAATAGAGGAGATTGGGCTGCTGAGAAATTAGCAAAACTAGCTGGAATTACTGAAGAAGGAGCTCTTGATAGAAAAAATGTTGCCACAGATGATTGGAAAGATTATGTCAATAAAATGTGGGAGAGTGGAGTTTTAACTACACCATCCGACGGAACATTGGCTCATATTTTAAATAATTATCCAGATTTCACAAAAGCTGATTTTAAATATACTGGAGACGATGCAAAGATTAATAAAAAAGTTAACAAAGCTTTTGCTGGTAAAAAAATCACACTCACAAAAGCCAACATCCCTACTCCTGCTAAGGCTTCATCTTCGCGAATATCTTTAAAGATTCCAGAGAGCGGACAATTAGATTTCACAGCTCCTCTTCCATCAAGATTAGCTGCAAGACCAGAATTAGATTTTTTAAGAATGAAAGCTCCAGATATTACAAAACTACCCACTTTTACTGGACAAAGATTGAAAGTTAGAGGACTATAATGCCAGAAAAAATATCTATCATGCCTAGGCTCTCTCAAGCTCCAGCACTTGCTTTGTCGCCTGCTCAAGCTCCTATATCTAGTTCTGCACCAGCACCAACCCCTATCCCTAAAAAATATAATATAGGATATACAAATACTGGAAATATTGTTTATGGTGGACAAACCATTGGGAATTTACTTTACAGTGATCTTGTGGACATTGGAGAAGATGTCTGGTTAGAAAACTGGGCTAAAAATAATGGGATTGAATTACTACCAAACTCAGAGTGGTTGTCAGTGAACGGGCAGCAACAAGATACAAGCACTCCTAAGCTACAACAAGCACCCCCAGACAGAGTAGATCCGTCAGAACAATCTTTGATTGATTTTATGGGAGTCTCTGCACAAGAAAGAAGTTTAGATAAGCCACAAGAATCAACTTTAAGTGGTTTAAAAGCGCTTATGCCTTTAGATGCACCAGTTAATCTTGGAAGTTTAGATCAAGTCCAGCAATGGCAAGATAGTCAGCAAGGATACGGAAAAGGATTTGAGCCTAGTGCATTAAATCCCTTTTTTGAAAAGTAATATGCCAAATAGCACAACTTCAAAATACCGCATAGAACAATTAGAAAAACAGGGTGATAAGCGTGATGGGAAAATTGATATTCTTGATGAAAAACTAGATAAGTTATTTTCTTTTATCACGATAGTGTTTCTTAATACTTTTACTAATTTTAGTTTTTTGTTCTTTTGGCATAACATAACCAAGGTGAGACTTTCTGAGATTTTCTCTCCATTTTTCTGTAAAATCAAACTTTACATGGCAAGATGGACAGAGTTGAATCCAAGAATCTCTCTTACTTCTAAGGTATTTCCCATCTTTATTAGCCCAATGAAGTCTTCCAGAGGTTTTTCCACAAAATTCACATTTAGTTGGTTTTCCCCAATTATTATTAATCCAAGTATGCAAAGCATAATATCCAACACTATCTCCCTTCCATTTATAATTGTTTTTGTTTTTAAACCTTCCAAGTCTAGCTTTGCTCATTTTCTTTCTAACGTCAAGTCTTTTGGAAATATTTTTATCTCCCATCTTATCAGTAGTGTTCCATTTAGCTTTCATCGCACAATCCCAAGTACAAAACTTTCTTTTTCTTCCATGATCAGTAAGACGATAGGTTTTGAATTCTTTTCCACAATTTTTACATATAAGTATTGCCATTTACCAATCATATACCACATATGAACGAAAGTCAAAACAACAACACAACCACATGGAGATTATCTCAACTAGAAAAACAGTATGATGAGGTAGATGATAAATTGAGTAAAATCTTAAATAACCATTTGCCTCACTTACAAATAGATCTTGTTTCACTAAAAACTAGGATCAATGTTTTGACTGCAATCAATGTCGGAGCAATTATTATTGGAATACTATTAGCGAGGGTACTATGAATAAAGTTCGTTTCTATAATAAAGCATCATCAATTCTTTTGACTGTTATGCTATTAATTTTGGGTATTTTTATTTTCTGGTCTGTTTATCCATATAAGGTAGCAGAAATTGAATCTCCAGCCGAGGTTATAACTAAAGAATTAAGATCTGGCGATCATTTACGATACAGACTTGAGGGAGAGATTTTTAAAGATAGTTATATGATAGAGTTACGCAGAAGAATGACAAACGGAGTTGATCATACTATGAGTATGACTCATCCACCAACACCAGAGGTTGGAAAAATAGATATCATTGTGGGATCTAATCAAATTCCAACTGTCTTACCAGGAGTTTATCAAATGAAGTTTGTTGCTATCCATAGAATTAATCCAATCCGCACAGTAGAAATCAAATGGGAAACAGAATCATTTGAAGTAATAGAATGAACACTTCCAAAATTATTTAATAGTGTTATAAATAAACAATAATGTTTAAACAAACAGAAGATAAATATAAGCACATCATGTTGGGCTTTGGTTCTGGTAGCCTTTATTCCTTTGGGTGTTATCTTTTTTCTTTAGTGAATGGATTACTTGACTTTGATTGGAAATATACTCCAGAAGAATTTAATCAATTTTTAAAAGACAACCAAGCTTTTACTGGAGAATTTAACAATTATATCGATGTAGACAGACTAGATGATATTTTACCAAACATATTTGTTTCTTATAAAAGATTTGATGAATGGATTGGTTTTGACAGCGTTGATTGGTATTTATCTAGAGGCTATATTGTTATTGGAAAAGTAGATGCTCGTGGCATAGGAGGCTCTGGAAGTCATTTTGTGAGAGTGGTAGACACAGTTAATAAAACTAATACAATCATAGAAGACCCATGGTTTGGGACTACTGAACCCGTAACAAACAATTATAATAAGTATAATAATATTCTCGGCTTTAGGATTTTTAAAGTCAATAGAAACGTACCAAGTACAAACGAAACTATGCAATCAAAATTATTCGAAAAATATGGTGTTAAGGATGAAACTGAGTTAGATTATAAAATTAATGAGCACTGTGGAACTGACTGGGGTGGCGGCAGGGATTCTGGGTTTTTGGGATCTGCTCGTGAAGATGTAAAAAATCTTAGAATAGAGAAAGATGAACTTACAACACAAAGAGATGAGGCTGAAACAGAACTTAGAGAATTTAAGAAAAATAATTCTAATGCACTGGCGGATCTTTCTAGGGAACTTAGTCTTCCTGGTACGGATCTTATTCCAGATATTAAAGGAGCTGTTACTAGGTTAATTGATGAGAAGAATAAACTTAAAGAATTTTTCCAATGGTGTGTTGAAAGAATTGACGGCTCAACAATTGAAAAACTTAAAGCTAAGATTCTAACCTTGCTTAGTATTGAAGATAAATTAAACGCTGCCAACAAACAATTAGAAAACAAAGATAAAGATTTTGCTAAAAAAGAAATTGTGTGGCAGGCCGAAATTGAGGAATTAAGAGGTGTTATAGGCACAATGACTCTTAGACTAGAAAAATTAGAAAAAGAAATAGAAGATGGTAAGAAAGAGAAAATAGAGAATGAGTGGTTCCAAAATGTCTTGGATAAAATATTAAGTATATTCAAAGGGAAGTAAACATGCCTAAGAGCAAACCTCGAACATTGGCACAAAGAAAAGCTAGACATAGAAAGAAGTATGGTTCATTAAAGAATTTTCCTCAAACAAGGAAAAGAAAGAATAGGAGTTAGTATGGGTTGGCTAAAATCGGTTAGAGCAATTACAGCAGTAGTTATTGTGCTTGGTTTGACAGCGGGGTTGTTTACTGGTCATATTCCTAGTGATAGTTATATTCAAGTATCAATGCTTGTTGTGGGTGCTTACTTTACTAAAAGAGATTCTAAAGTAGATCGCGATCAAGAATAAACGCGAATCAATAATATTTTTTGTTATCAACTTGCTTTTTTGATTGGTTCTGTGCTATAAATTTTATAGTATCAAAACTAGGCTTAACTGCTAAAGATTGGAACAAAATGACTGCTCAGAAAAAAGATAAAAATGGGATAGATTGGGTAAGTGAACTTCCTGAAGACAAAGATTATGATTATTGGTCAGATAGATTTAAAGACAGACAAAATCAGTATGATGGTTCTAAGGAAATTGTTCGGAAAAATCTTGAACTAAATCTTCCTGAAGAGTCAATAATCTGTTTAATTGGAGATCAACACGTTGGTAGTCCAGAAGTTGATTACGATAGAATTGAAGCAGAGGTCAAACAAATTATGGAAACAGACAATGTTTACATAATAATTATGGGTGATACGGTAGATGGATATTTCTGGGGAGGAGACGCTCAATATGGGCAAATGGAACAAGCTCCCGAGCAGTACCAGTACATTAGATCCATGATGGACTATCTAGGAGAAAAAAAGAAACTTATTTGTGCTATAGGAGGTGATCATGATGGCTGGTCTAAAAGAGGGGGGTTCAACCCTATCAAGGAGTTTACCCAAAGAAACCATTGTTTTTATAGCCAAGGAATTACCTACATCACCATCAATATTGGCCAACATAGCTATCGGATTACCGCGGCTCATAGATTGCCTGGAAATTCAATGTATAATCGGACACATCAACAAAATCGTGCACTCCGATTCGGATCAGCAAATGGATCAGACATCGTTGTAGCAGGGCATACTCATAAAAAAGGAATTAGTGAATTTTCAATTGATAAATTTGGCGGAGCTAGCCAGAAAGCCCATGTAATTTCCCTAGGTGCTTACAAAAAAATTGATGAGTACGGAATGAAACTTGGCTTTTCAGAACTAACCACAGACAACATGTACGGCTGTGCAGTCAAATTAGCAAAAGACAGAAAACACATTACTACTTTCTACGATGTTCTAGATGGAATTAAATCATTATAAATTAATTTACATTATGATTCTAATTGCCGTGTGGTCGCTGTTAAACCCACCAAAAGTCTATTAAAAAGAGCAATGTGGTATGTAGCATCGGGATTTATATAAAAAGACGGATTTTTGATTTTGTCCAGGTAACTAAAAACTAGAAACTCCTCTTTTTTTAATTAGCATTAGCGTGTTATTCTTACAATGTTAGAAAATTTTTCCAGAAAGTTGAAGATGTTCTCAAACCCTGAAGGGAGTGGTGATTTTAATTTAGATAAATTAGAAACAATCCAATCTAAATTAAATGAATTCAGGGACAACAGACCGACGCTTTTAGCACAGGACAAAGACCATTCTTTCTTATTTCACCTTTTATTACAAGAAGTGCATGAGCTTGGCAACGAGATTTCTAAAGGCAACAGCACAGAAGTTCCAAAGGAGCTTGCTGATTGTGTGATTTTTATTTTAAATATAGCCTCAGAATTTGGGATTAATGTTTTTGAAGCAACTATGAACAAAATTGAAAGAAATTTTGAGAAGTATCCAGAAGAATTTTTTAAGGGATCTATGACCTACGAAGAGGCTGTGAGGACGTCTAAGGATGAGTGGAGCACCAACGGCGGAGACAAAGCCTTCTATGGCGAATAAGCGCTTATTGACTCTTCTAATTAACTTCTATAGGATAAAATATATATGACAGATTTACCTACTCCACAGAGTACTGGGCTTTCAACATCTGTGCTTAATAAATTAAGCAATTATGATGATTTTATTAATTTTTATATTCAAATTGATCAAGCGGCTAATGGTTGTTCTTGGATGAAAGCAGATACTCTACGAACGATGGAGGATCGGCTTGGACAATCATCCCTGAAAGCTCTTAGTAAAGAATTGGGTGAAAGCTATAGCACTCTAGTGAGTTATATCAGGGTCTCTAGGGCATTCTTACCAGAAAAACGAGAGATTGGAGCTTCTTTTTCCTTACATTTCCAAGCATCATTTGCAGATAGCTATAATAATGAAACTAAACAATTTGATGGAGAAACAAGGTTTGAGTGGAGAAATAAAGCTTTAGATGAAAATATGTCTACTAGAACTTTGGCTCATGAGATTCAATCTACCAAAGAACCAGTCAAAGACAATCCAGAGAAATTCTATTTTAAAAGGATGGCTGAAGAAATTAGAAAAGGTATCTCTAATTTAACCAAGCTTTCTTTACATGGGGACACAAAAAGTCAAACAGTTATGGAAAAAATACACGGAATGATAAATGAATTCAACTCCCTCTAAAGCAAAAAACTTAACGGCACTTATTAACGCTATAAATAAAAAAGCCGGTGAGAAAGTTATTGGTAGAGCTAAAGATTGGGACAATATTGAAATCAAGCGTCTGTCTACGGGATTGGATGTGATCGACGATGCGTTAGGTGGCGGTTTCCCTGTTGGAAGAGTCATAGAGTTATATGGACCACCGGCTGGTGGAAAAAGCCTGATTTCAATGCTTACAATCGCTCAGGCACAACGTGAAGGGCAGTCGTGCATCTACTTTGATGTTGAAGATTCTTTTTCACCGCAGTTTGCAAAAATGTTGGGCGTGGACGTTGATAATTTAATTATTGCCAGTTTAGGAATTGGTGAACAAATTATGGATTTAATTTGCAAACTATTAGAAGCTCAGCCCGATTTAATTGTTGTTGACTCCATCGCCGCGATGGTAGCTCAAGATGTTGTCAATGAATCATTGGAGAAACAATACATGGCTTTAAAAGCTAGGTTAATGAGCAAAGGTTTAGCTAAGATCACAGCTTTAAATAAAAAAACTACCATTATTTGGATTAATCAAATAAGATCAACCCTCATAATGTATGGTCCTAAGACTACAACTCCAGGCGGTAACGCTCTTAAATTTTATGCATCTCTCCGTCTCGAAGTCAAAAAAGGTGAGCCAATTCATTTTGAAGATAAAAAGAAACAACCCATCATTGGACAAGTAGTCAATTTTAGAGTGACTAAGAATAAGACTGCACCTCCATTTCGACTGGGCTCATTCCAATTTTTTTATGATACTGGTGAAATAATTGAACCTAAAAAAAGGAAGAAATGAAACAACATGAATGATTACAAATTTCAAGTTCTAGATCCCTTTGATCCGAAACCGGGAGTTTATATGTTTAAGAATGGGGAGTGGGTTGAATGGGATAAGTCTGGAGTTAATGAAAT
>Ga0208769_1001467_pt1 | contig 10412 bp, 12 predicted proteins | sample AntAceMetag02UKC_FD_184768 | JGI IMG/M metagenome (GOLD analysis project Ga0208769, IMG submission 184768) | Saline lake microbial communities from Ace Lake, Antarctica- Antarctic Ace Lake Metagenome 02UKC (SPAdes) (version 2) | ecosystem: Environmental > Aquatic > Non-marine Saline and Alkaline... | reverse complement strand
GCAGACCGCGCAGACGGGAGGCGAGCATGGTGAGGTATTTGATTTTGCTCGCGGTGGGCTTCGCGTGCGGCATGTGGATGGGGCAGATGGCCGGGTACAAGCGCTTCATGAGCCGCGCGTGGCGCGAGGTCGAGAACGCGTTGACCGCCGCGCTGAGCCACACCATCGACACCCACGTCGTTGAGGACGCGTTTCACAGGCTCTGCCGCGAGTTCAATGGCGGGGTCACTGACAAACACCACGACAAGGTCGCCGCGCAAACCCTCGCCTGGGCGATCCGCGAGGACCAGCGCCGAGACCCCCGCATGGTCAAGGGGATGGTGACGGAACTAAGGAAGAGGGTGAATCTATGAGTATCGGCGCGATGGACACCGCCCAGGAGATGCAGGCTCGGGCGAACCAAGTGGCTGGCGAATCATCTGAGCCCCCAGACGCACAACCCCCCGGAGTGATCTGTTCCATTCCAATCGACTACATGATGAATGGTGAGCCACCCGAGGACAAAGAACTGCGGTTGCTGCGGGCACGCGAAGCCGGTCAGGCGGTGAGGCGTTTCATAATAAGCGTTGAACAGGCCGCGCGATCTCGGGCCGCAGCAACGCTCGCACGGCCACCAGAAAATCACCCAACTGGCAGTCTGCTGGACGGGCCGGAACCGGATTTGCGGCTGGTCCCCATCGTGGGCTACGCGGCCGCCGTCACGCTTGCGGAATCGGGGTATGAGCCAATCGAAACCAACGCCCTGCAAGAGATGAAAAACTGCATTGACATGCAGCAAGACGAACTGCGGATACTCCGAAACCAGCGAGATCACGCCAATCAACACATGCGGCGTATGGCCGTGCGCCTGGGCAAGCTGAACTCGGCGATAGATACGGCCTATAAATGTCTTGAGGCTGCCGGACTACAGAAAAGGGTGAGCAAATGACACACGGGAAATTGGCCGAACGGACGGACGTGTTTGACGTGGCGCCCATCCGGGATGGACTGGTCGAGGTGACGCATTTCCGCGTCACGCGGCCCCGCAACAGCCACCGGTGTGCGGAGTGCGGAGCTCTTGCAAATTACCTCAACAAGCTGACAGACCTTGCCGGAAACCCGGCCAACATCTGCAACGTTTGCCGCAGAAAGCTACTCGCCAAACCGGCGACGGCATGAAAGGAAATGATATGAAACCACGTAAAACCACCGACCTGATGCCCCCTGGCAATCATATCGCTGGGATGTTTGACAGCCGCAGAATGCCAAGGCTGGGCAAGGTTCGCTTGGGCCACCTCGTGCCCAACGCGAGCGGCAACGGCCAGCATCCAGAAGAGCTTCCGTATTTCAGGTTTGACGATGAAACCTTGGAACGCTGGCCCACAATCCGCGAACTGTACGGTGACGAACCCACCCGCCTGGACGTGTGTTTCCCAGCCGAGGACAACCACGCGAATTTTGGTCAGAACTACAAGCTATATGGCCATAGCGGCCTGAAGTGCAGGGGCGACGGCAGCACCGCTTACCGCCGCTACTGCTCAAAATGCCACGAAATGAGCTGCCAATGTCACGCGCCGACACAGTACGAGATTGTGCCCTGCCCGTGTGACCTGCTCGACCCGGATCTGACGCCAAACGCCAACAATCGATGTTCGCTTGTTGGGACGATCCGGTTTTTCCTGTACAAAATCACCATGGCCGGGGTGTTTGAGATTACCACGGGGAGCAAAAACAGCGTGGTCGATGTTCTGTCCGGCATGGATATGGCCCGCGCCATTGTGGGCCGACTCGCCAACGTCCCCGCCGTGCTGGAACGCAAACCCATGACCGTCCACCCCAACGGGCGCACAGCCACAAAGCACACGCTCAGCCTGCTGCTGCCAGACGAGTTGGCGCAAGTGGAACGCATGCTGAACGAGCCGACCGCACGGGCCTTGTTTGCTCTGCCGCCGTCGCGAGACGAGGCGCAAGATTATCAGGAGTTGACCGGGCGCGCGCTGCCGCCCCCCGCAAACTATGACGCGGAAACAGGCGAGGTGTTTGAACCGGAACCCCCTCCGCGATCCGTGAACGCTGAACCGGTCGACGACATGCCCCCGGAAAACACGCGCGAGCCGGACGCGCCAGGCCGTGCCGCAGCGTGTGCGACACAGGGGGAGGAGCCTGGACCTCCCCCGTCCGCCGGTGAACCAGCTTGCCCGAAGTGTGGCGGGGAAATGTGGGACAACCGCGACCGCCGCGAACAGGCCCAAGCCGAGATCGCAGCCGGAACCCGGACAGCAAAAGCGCCGCCCGCGTGGAAGTGCAAAGACAAGGAATGCGGTGGCGTTTTGTGGCCGTCCGACCCGGACGAAAATAAAAGCCCGACCGCGCCCGCCGCGAACGACGAGCCGCAAGCGCCCGCGCCACCCGCAGAGCCAAGCGCGAGGCCCACGCCAGCGCCACCCGCAGAGCCAAGCGCGAGGCCCACGCCAGCGCCCAGCGCAATGCAGCAACTCAAAGTTGACATCAACCGCCAGATGATCGCTGAGCAGATTCCGGCAGCACAACGCGGGGAAAAGCTCACCGTCGTCCTGGACGCCCACTATCTGAAAAACACACTGGAAGAGCTCACCAGCGGGCAGCGTGACGGACTCGCGCAACTCGTGTCAGACAAGGCAGTCACGTGGACCACGGGTGCCGTGGAGGATATTCCGTTTTGACGCACACACCAGAACAGGAGGGAAGCATGAACATCATTGAAGTGAATGTTGCCGCAGGCCGCACGATCCCGGACCCAAAAGAGAAATACCGGATGCACCGGACGGACGTCACGATCAAAGCCACTCTGGCCGACGGCGAAGACGTAGACACGGCCACGGTTCGACTGCTGAACATGGTCGAAGAACGCCTGGACTACCACGAAGAGGCGTTGACAGGGCAGCGGCCCGCGCCCCGTAAACCCACACCCGAGCCCACGACAGACGGGCCGTGGTGACGCGCTTCAGAAAACTTCAGGAGGGAGGCAGGACAGCATGCGAATCGCGATAGGAGCCGACTTACATTTGGAGGACCGCCACCTGGCCGAACGGGGCGGGGCTTGGCGCATGATGTACGACTGGTGTGCAGCAAACGACGTTCATGTCATCGGCCTTGCGGGTGATACATGGCATAGCCCGTTTATTTGCCCGCACAGACGCGCCACCGTGGGCCAGGTTGTGGAGGAGTTTACCGCGCCCCGGGCGGCAAAACCCATCCCCATCATGGCCATCCCCGGCCAGCATGACCAGGGCACGGGCGATGAAACCGACAGCCTGTCCATCTTGAGAGGCCAGCCCGGTATCACGGTTGCCGACGCGCCCGGCGCACACACACAGGACATATGCTGGCTTTGCCTGCCGTGGTGTAGCCCGGCCCACATGATGATCATAGACAAATACAGACGCATGAGCCCGGAAGATGCCCACGCGGCCTACACGCAGCTGATTGACTCCGCGTTGGCGATGTTGCGCAAAGCCGCAGACACAGCCAGAGCGGCAGGCGTCCCGTCAATCCTCATGGGCCATTGCGTGGTGTCAGGCACAACCACGGCCAGCGGGTTCAGTCTGAAAAGCAACACGTTTGAGCTCACGCCTCAGCAGCTTGAAAGCGTAGGCGCGGACGTGATTGCGCTGGGCGATTGCCACCGCCGCCAGGGGTATTACGTGGGCGCGCTTTGCCAGCACAACTTCGGCGACGATGGCAACCCGTCAGGATTCCGCGTCATCGATTTTGATGGCGGCAAAGTTGTTGCCGATCGTTTCGTTGAGTTGGACACCCCGCGCTATTTCACCGTTGCCAGCGAGCACTACAACCCAGAGACCACGCGGCCGCAGGATCATGTGCGGATTGTAGGGCAGACGCGGCCTACGTTTGAGCTCGCGCCCAACGCGGTATTTCAGCCCACGCCCGCGCCGGTCGAGATTCACAGCCGAACCGATGAGGTGCTGACGGGCGACACACCGATCCCGGCGCTGCTTGCCGCTTGGCATAAGGCCACGGAGTGCGAGACTCCGCTTGAGTCACTGCAAACCGGAGCGGCCAAGCTGGCGCTGGATACACAGGTTGAGGCCACGAGTGGGGCCCTCGGGTGTATCCGCAGCATCAACCGGATCAAGCTCGTTAACATCGGCACCCACAAAGGCTATAAAGTCGTTCTGTCTGACTACCCAGGCCTGACAGGGCTTTGCGGGCACAACGGCGCTGGCAAGACCTTCCTGGTCGAGGCGTTCTTTGCCGCGATCTTTGGCGAGTTCCCCAGCCGTCCTGGCCGGTTGATGGACCAAATTACCACGGGCGAAACCAGCGGAATGATTGCGGTTGAGCTTGAGCGCGAACCCGGAGAGATTGTCAACATCCGCCGCGAGTTGAGCCGGTCGAAATCTGGCAAGACCGCCAGTCAGAAGGCGTTTATCACCCGCTCCGGCAAAGCGCTTGCCGGACCTTTGAGCAGCGACGTGGACGCCAAATGCCGCGAGTTGTTTGGGGATTCCGCGTTGATGCTGGCGAGTGTGTTTAGCGCTCAGGGCCAGAGCGGCGACCTGGTCGACGCAGCGCCACGCGAACGAAAGGAATTGCTGGCCAAGTTGCTTGGAACCGAACGCCTTGGCCGCCTGCGCCAGGACGCCAAGGAGGCGGGCCAGAGCGTCACGGGCGAAGCAGCCATGCTCCGGCAACGGATTACCGATCTGGAGCTTGAGAGCGCAGGCATTGACACGGTCAGAGAAAACCTTGCCGAATGTAATTATCACATTGCCAACGACGAGAAGCGTATTGACTCGCAAGCTGACGCGCTGGCAGCGATTGCGCAACGCGAGGCCGAACTGAACCACGCCGACGAGGCGCGCCAAGCGCTTTTGGCGCAGATCACCACACTCAAGGCCGACCTTGCCGACGCCGAAACCCTTGGGCCCAAACTGAACGGCCAGGTTACCGAGTATCAGGGCATGCTGGCAAATCGCGGGGCGCTGGAGGCCGAAGCAGCCAAGGCCCCTGGCCTTGAAAAGGAACTACAGGCGATCAGGACCCAGGCAGACGCATACCGAACCAAACGCGACGAAGACACCAGCGAAATAGGAGAGCTCAAGGACAAGCGCGACGCGCTCCGGGAATTTGTACGCGAAGCCGTGGCCGAAAGACAACGGAAAACCACGAAGAAATACCAGGAATGCGCCAATCAACTAGCGGCCATAAATAAGAAGCAGAGCGCGAGACAAGGGCAAACCCAACTGGCGCTGGCGCAAGCCAAGACCAAACTTGCCGACCTGCAAAAGCAAGCCGCGCTTATGGAACGGATACCGGGCGCGCCCGAGTGTGCGCAATGTCCGCTCACGGAATCGGCCCGGCAGGCCCGAGACGGTATTCCTGGAACCGAAGCCACGCTTGCAGAGGCACAGCGCGAATCAGACTTAGCGAAGACGTATCTGGCCGCAGAGCAAATGGGATATGAAGACGACCTCAAAGCCCTTAGCAATGTCACAATCACCGCCGAAAGCGTAGCACCGGAAATGGTAGCCGAAGGGAAAGCGCTTACTGCCACCATAACCAAAATGGAAGCCGAACGCGCCGCGGTGCCGGTGGCGCCAGACGCAACCCCAACCGAAACCGCGCTGCAAACCGTCCGCAAAGCCGAGGCTGAACTTGCAGGACTGTCAGGCGTACAAGCCAGCCTGGACGCGGTAAAAAGCCGACTCAGCCAACTTACTGCCGCACTCGATAGCCAGAGGCAGAAGCTTGCCGAGTTTGAAACTCGCCTCAGTGGCATGGTGGATTTGAGCGCGACCCGTGACACGTTGACCGCCGACAAACTACGGATCACATCCGTAGTCTCTGGCGCGACAAAGAGCAAAGAAACGCACATCGAGGAACGTGGCGCATTTACTGCCAAACTCGCAGCACTGGAAACGCTGAACGTCAGGAAATGTGAAGCCGAGTCTAAGCTTTGTGACATTGCCGAGGCCGCCGCAGTCTACGAAACGCTACAGCAGGCGTTTGGGCGTGACGGTATCCCCCAACTCGTGGTGGACTCTGCCCTTCCCATGTTTCAAGACATCCTGGCCGACCTGTTGAGCGAGTTTGACGGGCGTTGGGCAATCCACATCCAAACCGTAGGAGCCACCAAAACCGGCGATTCCCGCGAGGTTTTGAACATTTTGGTTGACGATGGCGCGGGCGTCCGCGACATCTCGACCTATTCAGGCGGAGAGAAAAAGCTACTCAGGGCCGTGCTCCGAATCGCGTTTTCCGCGCTCCAGGCGCAACGAAGCGGCCGACGTCTCGAAGTGTTTATTTTCGACGAGGCGTTTGACGCTCTGGACGAAGACAACGCAGCTCGTATGTTGTTAGTTTTTGAGCGCTTGGAAAAGTGGTTTAGGCAGATAATCATCATCAGTCACAACAGCGAATTGTTGGCCGGACTGCCAAGCGTCATCCGAATTGAGGCGGCGTAAAACCTTCGGAATGTGGTGGCGCGGTTGGGTTCGTAAGATGGCCCGCCGGGTGGTCCGGGCCGCGCCACAGAGGAAAGGGAATGATCGATGAATCTTGACGTATTTTGGTTCTGCGAAAGAGATTGCAAATGCCAATAGTTAGGCCGAGCGAACTGGAAACGGGCAAGTGGTGGGACCGACCGTGGAGCCTGGTTGACGGGTGTACGGCGGTGAGTGAGGGTTGCGCGAATTGTTGGAGTCGGGACATTGCGCGACGGTTCAAAAAGGACTGGACGCCAAAATTCCGAGACGACCGGCTGGATATCCCGCTGCGGCGCAAAAAGCCGACCGTGTGGGCCGTGTGGAATGATTTGTTTCACGAAGACGTGAGCAACGCAGAGATAGCTGCAGCGTTTGGCGTCATGGCGGCGTGCCCACAACACGTTTTCATGGTTCTGACCAAGCGGGCCGAGCGGTTGCCGGAGTGGTTTGCGTGGGTGGGTGAACAGAGCGTTTCCTGGCCGGACCCCACTTATTATTGCATGGCGAACACTTCACCAGAAGGGAAGGGACTGGATATTGACGGTCAGTTTACGGTCATGGACTCGGAACATGACAATGGCTGGCCGCTTCCCAACGTGGCCCTTGGCGTGACGGCTGAGAATCAGCATTGGGCGGATATCCGCGTTCCCCACCTGCTGCAAACACCTGCCACATACCGATTCGTGAGCTACGAGCCCGCGCTGGGGGCGGTGGGTTTTATGGACCCGTTTTATGGGTTTCCAGACCTCGACCTCATTATTGCGGGCGGCGAGAGCGGACCCAAGGCGAGGCCGAGCCACCCCGATCGGTTCAGGTCCGTTCGGGACCAGTGTGCTGCCGCTGGAACGCAATTCCTGATGAAACAAATGGTAGTTGACGGCAAAATGCGCAAACATACCAACGAACTTCCACCCGACCTCAGAATAAGGGAATGGTTCAATGCGTAAACGTGGACCCGTAAGCAGAACGACGCGTTACCTGCGCACACGTGAAGCTAAGGCTCTTGGGTGCGACGTAGAGCAACTTCCAGACAAAAGGGGGTCGAACACAAAAGCCTGTGGACAAAACCACGGGAGGTGGAACACTGGCAAAATCGTGTCAAGCGGCGGCTATCCAAAAATTCGAGTTGGTAAAGAACACCCGCTTGCGGACCCCAACGGCTATGCGTATGAACATCTCCTTGTGTGGGTGTCCGGGGGAAAACAGGCGTGAGCGGGTACGCGATTATACCGGGAAACGTACTGGAAGCCATGGCCGACATGTCGTCGGCTACGGTCCGCGTGGCCGTGGCAATCGCCAGCTACATGCCAGGACTGCAAGGATCGTGCCATCCGAGTGCCAAAATGCTTGCTGGTAAGGCTGGCGTATCACAACGTCAGGTATTTAGAAGTATTTCCGATCTTGCGGAACGAGGTTTGCTTGAGGTCGCGGCCGGGGGAAATCACGGCCGGAAACACGACACCAATATCTACCAATGGCAGCGTTTAGGTGTGACACCCACGTCATACCTAAACAAGGTACGGTGTGACGCCCAGGTCATACCTAAAATTTTTAGGTATGACAAAAACGGCGATTTAGGTATGACACCCGTGTCACCCTCGTTATTAACATCACCATTAACATTACCAGGGGAGGATGTTAATGCGCACGCGCAAGAAAAGCCTGAAACACACTACACCACCAATCCCCCCCCCCCTGATTTAGATCATCTTAAAACGAACAACCTCATCAAAGAATTCATGGCCATGGCAGATTGGGACGGGACGGACGCCAAGCCAAGCGATCACATAAAAAAAACTTTGAAAAAATATTCTGCTGAGGAGGTTTACTCCGAGATTGAAAACATTCGGCCCGGTGACAAACCATGGGACATTGACAATCGGCTGACATGGAAACGAAGAAAAAACCAACGAAAGGGCACGCGGTGACACAAGATCAACTAAGCGAAATCATCACAGACGTATTGGCGCCACGGTGGCCGAAAGTCACCGACAAATGGACGCCCGCCTTCCAGGCCCAGACGATGTATCACCAATTCAAGGAATTTCGGTATGCGGCCGCGAAGCATGCGGCCCAGGATTTGGTGTTAGGTCGATCGGCTTTACCCACGCCCCTGGTCTGGATCACCGCCATCAAGGATCTGTACAAGGCCAGGGGAGAGGCGTCACGGGCTTCAGCGCACGTTGACTGCCCAGACTGTGGCGGCAGCGGTTTGATTGCCGTGGCGGCCCCCATACGTGTCTCAGACGGCGTCAGGGTTGTTGGGTGGGGAGAAGCGCTGCACCCGTTGGATGAACGCCCCGCAGGATATTACGACGTGGTGATGCCGTGCAGTTGTGATAATGCGCCCGCGGGACACGGCAACGTCAACGGCCACACGCGCAACGCTGTCATTCTAACTCTGGCGAAGTTTGAACTGGATCACGGCATCACGGGCAGCGACCGGGACGCGAGCCCCGAGGCATGGGCAAACTTCATGGCCGACCTGGAGCGTATGAACATTGTACGGATTTCGGGGGGGGCCACTGACACAGGGACACGACGGCTGGAAATGCTGGATCAGGCCAGGGAACTGATGGCCGAACCTTCTGAATCACCTGAGTTGGCTGCCGTTGGGGCAGACGACGACCCGTATAATCTGCCGTTTTGATAGGAGATAGAACCTATGCCATACCCAAAGAACCGTTACGCAAACAAATACCGAGAGAAAAAGGGCTGTATTGCTCTCGCCCGCGAAGCCCGTGACTCGATCAGTGACGGGGCCATATCCGAACCGCCAGCACCTAGAACAGCCGTGGCTTTGAGCGACGACGTCAAATACGCGCTCGTCAAACTCGTGATGCTGGATCGTGCGCTTGCCTTGATCTGCCGAGACGATAAACGCATTGCACTACTCAACCGGGCCGAAGATGAACTGAAGGGGAAGGTATGAAAATTCTCGCGCTGGACCCGGGAAACGTGCGAACCGCCTATGTGGCCTATGACACGGAAACCCACCGAGTAACCAGCAAAGACCTCGCGGACAATGAAACCATCAAGCAGGTTGTTGCGGACGGCAGAGGTTGCGACCTGTGCGCAATCGAGATGGTTGCCTGCTATGGCATGGCCGTTGGCGCGACCGTGTTTGACACGGCTCGTTGGGTTGGGCGGTTTCAGGAGGCATGGCGCGGGAGTACCCCGGCAGTGCTCGTGTACCGTCGCGAGGTAAAGCTTGCCGTGTGCGGCCAATGCAAAGCCAAAGACTCAAACATCCGGGCTGCGTTGATGGACCTCTTCCCAGCGACAGGCGGGGGCAAGACCCCGGCCGTGGGGACGAAGGCGCAGCCGGGCCCGCTGTATGGATTCAAGGCAGACCTTTGGGCGGCCCTGGGAGTGGCCGTCACTTTTGCGGACAGCATCGGCGCGCGTCCGCTGTATGGCAGAGAAAGGAGAGCAGTATGACGACAGCAACGCAGACGGTAGAGCCGGAACAGCAGCAAATGCCCGAGGGCGTTGGGCCTGACGGTGAGGCGATTGAGCCTGATCCGCATAGTATACAGGTGCCCGCTTGGGAACGCGTGTTCAACGCGGCTGCATTGCGTGGGGAGATGGTAGCAGCCATGGAGCGGCTGAAGGATCTCACCAAAACGGCAAAGGCGCTCGTGGAATCGCTTGACGCGCTCGAACTTGAACAGTCTAGCCGTGGGCAATCCGCGCAAAAAATGCTGGACTTCAAGGATCTGGAGAGCGCGGACTATGCGGTCCAGCGTTCGCTCGTTGAGCGGTGGCTATACTCGCTGACAACGGCAGAGATGCTACTCGGCATGCCCTCCGATCGATGGAAAACCGTTGAGCTGATTGTTGCCCTGTGCCTGAAGGACATCCGCGCGGCCAAGTAACCGGGCGCCCAAGGGGCGGGTGTAAGCCCGCCCTTTGGGTCCTTCCTGGCCCTTTTTGCTTGTTTCG
>Ga0208769_1001466_pt1 | contig 10413 bp, 21 predicted proteins | sample AntAceMetag02UKC_FD_184768 | JGI IMG/M metagenome (GOLD analysis project Ga0208769, IMG submission 184768) | Saline lake microbial communities from Ace Lake, Antarctica- Antarctic Ace Lake Metagenome 02UKC (SPAdes) (version 2) | ecosystem: Environmental > Aquatic > Non-marine Saline and Alkaline... | reverse complement strand
TAGGATTATGCCTTCGCTCTTCTCCGTCCCATTCTCCTGACTCATAATCAAAATATGCAATCATGGTTCCATAATCAAATATGAGATATCCCCCGCTTTCTTCCGGCAATCTGTCATCTACACTTATCCATTTTATCATTACGCCCTCATTATTGGAGCCATAGAATATTTGCCAAACGGGTAAAAGTACTGCTCGTCTTTATGGGTATATATTTTCCGTGATTTCGTGCCTTCCATCAGTGTTTTGATAGTTACAGTTTTAGCCGTTTTTTTCAAAATCTCAGCTTTGAAAATACAGTCATGATCACACATTGACCTTGCCTCGTAAATCTTACCAACTATAAAATTATTCTCCATATCTTCCCCCGTTAATCTTATGATTAATTATAACACGCAATTATCAATTATGCAACAAAAAGTTTTATTTTCTCACAATCCGCTTATGTGCTGATATTAGTGCTTTTCTGACTTCATCGACTGAGCAAGCGTAAAATGCTATTCCTCCGGAAGATATGACATTATTGATGAATTTCCACTGATCATCTGTTGGAGTTTTGCCGGGTATTTTGACTTCAATTGCTAAAAATAACCCGTGAAATATGCCGATAATATCAGAGCTGCCGACACATAAACCGTACCTTACCCCGCCGCGTGAGCCGGTATTATTACGCCAGGCCCGGACTTTTATAGCTTTGAGGAAGTCTAATATCAGGGATTGTATTTCTGTTTCTGATAGTTCTAATGGTTTCATATTTCCACCTGGATTTCCGCTTGTTCATCCAGCGCTTTTTTAGCAACTAATTCAGGCATCCCGGTCCCGTTTGAAATTTCAAGCATCGCTTTTTTGAGGATACCCCATTTTATACCGAGTGCTGTGTTGCATTTTTGTAGGTCTGTAAGTTTATAATCTTCAGCCATGAACGTTTTCTCCATATTCAATATTATATTTTTCAGTTTGGGATTTGTGCTGTTTAAAACTCATGCTCCGTGATAAATAATACAATCTCATTTTATCCATTTGACAATTATTTAATCGTTTACAATTTTTAATTATTGAAATCTTATTATTTTCAGCTAAAATTATCATTCCATATTTCCCACCAGCAGGAAATTTCTCAAGTTCTTTTAAAGCAAATTCTGATAAGTATTTTGGAACTGCAAAGTAAAAATAGTTTGGAGCAAAACGGCCCATCCATTTTGGTAAAGTTTCGTAATCATCATTTGCAAGATGATAGTGTTTCGGATACTTTTTCTTCAGCTCATTTTTAAAATCTGCTCTGGATATTTTAACTTCTATTTCATAAATCGTTGAAACGTCTTTATGGTTTATTTTTGATGCTGTTATGTCTGCTATCGATCCACCTATAGAACTTGTTTCATAAAATACAGCACATCCCCGTTTCTGTTGGAAATAATCACCTACTAATATTTTAATCTTTTTAGTCAATTGCGTTTCAGACATATTTAATCCTCACTCTTTATATGGGTCTGACCGGTCAACAGCATGCTCATTATTAAAATCTTTTGCTACCTCGGTAAATTTCACGATCTCTTTATTAAAATTAACTCGACATTGCCCGACTGTAGCATCCCTTGCTTTTTCTATAAGCAACCATTCTGAAAACTCTAAATCAGTGATAGCAGCTCCGGCAAGGTATCGTGCTTTTTCTTCTTTCGATAATTGCCACCAAATTAAAACTATAACATCCGCATCCTGTTCCATTTTCCCGCTGCCTAAAAGGTTTGACATATACGGTCTACAAAATGGGGTTTCTTCTCTCTGCAATTGAGCAAGTACAACAATCGGGATGTTCAACGTTCTTGCTAAGCTTTTAAGTTTGCTGGATATGTGCGCTATATTTTCACGCTCGGAATTCTTTCCGTTGTATTCAATATTCTGTAGGTAATCGATAAATATAATTTCAACTTTTTCAAGTCTAACCATTTCTTGACATTTACTAATCACGGTTGCAAGGTCGGCATTCGGTTCATCATAGAATGAGATTTCTTTATTTGATAAAGTTCCTGCTGCTACAGTTAACCTTGAAAAATCGCTTGCTTTAATATAACCGGAAGATAGGCGTTGAGTATTAATTCCGGTTTCACTGCTTACGATTCTTATCCCTAATTCTTCGTTTGCGGATTCTGTTGAGATTATACCGGCGCTGGCTTCGTTAGCTGCAGAGCGTGCCATGTTTAACATAAGCGCTGTTTTCCCGCGTGAAGGTCTTGCACCGAAAATATATAATTTCCGTTTTTGAAATCCGAGTATTATATTATCAAGACTTTCTAAACCGGAAGTTATTCCAGGTAATTTGCCTTTTGCTTTAAATCGTTCTTCAATGGTTTCAATTGTTCTGAGCATAACCTCAGTTATCTTTTTAATTTTCCAGCCAGCGGTAGTTAATGAATAATCGGTAATGGCTTCTTCTATTTGTTCTTTTATGGCATCAGGATCTAACCCTTGTGAAATCCCGTCCTGAATTATAAACTGCCAGCTATTGACTTTCCGTTTGTTGCTTTCTTTTTTTATTCGCTTTTCATAATATTTGTGGTTGGCTGCAGACGGGACGTGATTCCTGAGAGTTCCAAGCCAATGACTGTCAAGCTCAGAATTTTCTTTAAAAACTTTCACTTCATCAATCTCAAGCCCTTTTTCTACAAGTCTGTGCATTGCCTTAAATACTATTCTACAATTAGGGTCCTGGAACTCATCGACTTTTAAATCTGTATTATAAAATACTTTATTCTTTCGGAATATCTGACCGAGTAAAATCTCTTCGTCGTTATTCAAAAGTTGCTCCTTCTTCTTTTATCCAGCCGGGTACGGTAGATTCTTGAGGTGCGCAATCAGGTAATTCAGAATCGTCTTGATAACGCTCCCACGGTTTAACATCATCTATCCAGCGGTCAATTGATTTTACTGCGAAGGATTGAAAACTGTTAACCCTAAATGAAGGATCTTCTTTTTTATAATTGTCTGATAAATTATCAATAGCTTTATTTATTTCTTCAGGTTTAAAGACAGATAGGTGAGAAGATATATCACGGAATATATCCGATGGTATGTTTGCCCTATTGAATCGATATCTTGGAAGGTTGGTTTTGGTATTCCAGTAGGCTATTGATTTTGTAATTAGTTTATGAACGGGTAAAATGGGTTCTTTAATCTCATCTTCTCTATTCTGATCTAATCTAATCTTATCTATGTTACATTCTGTTAACAAAGCGGTATCATTTTGGATACAGGATGGAATCGCTTCATCTTGTACAAGTTTAGTATCGGTATATGCTCCATTTTTTTTGATTGAAAGTTCTTCAAATTGCTCTTTATAGACGGTAGGCTTATACCTATCTTTCTGTATTGAGTTATGTAATTTCCAATGTTTTATAACAATAACGCCGTTGCTGAATTTTAATAAATAACGCTTCGCAAGTAAAATTTCTAAATCGTTTTGATTAGATCCAATAATTTTCATTATGCGTTTCGGATTATCTATAAAGCCGTCATCATCAGCTCTAAGATTAAGATGGAAATATAAGTTTTGTGTTGATTGTGGCATATCCAAAAAGGCATCACTGTCTACAATCATTTTGGCTATCATTCTTTTATTCGCCATCTGTAAGCTCCGGCGTTTCATGAATATTGCCGATTATTTCAAGTGAATTTAGTTTGATATTATAGTAGGCGTTTCCACGTAGTACAAACCCTAAATTCCCTTGAGACCATACAATATCAGTCACAATGGGATTTTTAGAAAAATCAGAAAACCCTTTAACCACATCCCCTACATAAAGCTCTTTCCCGTTCTTATCTTTTCGTCCGATGTATTGTTCAAGCACTAAATCATAACCCTCTGTAAATTGGCCGCCCATTGTAAGAATAGTTTCATTATTATCATGCTTTATCGCAAATCCTAATACACAGTTAATAGGTGCATACCCTTTTAATCCATTATCCCATATTCTAAATTTAATTTCTCTGCTCATATAATCTTCCAAAAAAAAGCCACACAGAGCTTCTGGGTAGTTAATCCAGCGTATCCCCCAAGTGAAAGGATACTAAAGCTCCGCATGGCCTCGCTTGGTATATCACCTATACAGGCAATACGCAAGGGTAACTAATCCTTGACTTATATATATTAACATACATTTTAATAATTGTATATCTTTTAGTAAGATTTAACTCATAATAGTTAATATTCTAACGCTTCTTTCAGGAGTTTTGCTCCACATTGCAGGATCGCTATATTTAGTTGAAGCTTTAATATACCCGCCGCTCTTTAATTCTTTTAGTATTTTTGTTATTTTTGATTTTGAGCAGCACAATTCTTCAGCCAGTACGTTATTGGTCAGACATTCTGGTTTCCCAATTTTATTATAATACTCTATTTGAGCCATAACGATTCGGTAATCTCCTGGTAATTGTTTGCTCCATATTTCATAAGATATATATAAACAGTGATTATTCATGTTTATTACGCTCCGTTATCATTGCATCTGCAACTAAATAAGCCGCCTCATGAGCTTCAATTATTGTAGTTCCATCTACTCCAATTCCGCCTCTTGGTATTATTCCATTAAGTGCTTGCCCTGCAAAATAATCACGTAGGGTCATTCCCGCTTGTTCAGGTATCAATACTCCACCACCTGGAAATGCTGCTCCGCCTGTTTCTTTACTCATCTTTTTTCTCCTTAACTCCAATTTTCTATTCCTTCTTCTTCTATTTCCTGAACTTTTTCAGCAATCCACCTAGGCCTGAACCCTCTGTTGAAGCTGTCATTATGTTCCTTGCATGACCACTTCATAACTTTCGGATGGTGGACAATATCAAATCCATACATGCGGAGATTCATTTTTGACTTAGAAATTTGATGTGCTATTTCAGATCCGTATTCATCGCAGTCCCGTTCTCCGTTTTCATCTAAATGTTCACAGAATCCACCGGCACGATTTATTATAAATTCCCGTTTCTGTTTAGCAATTTCTTTTTGCTTCTCAGTCATATTATCCCTCCACCAATATATATTTCACACCGCCTAAATTTATATATTTAGGATCTCTTTTTCGAGCGTGCATTATTTTATCTTTTAATGCGGCTACTGAACAATCGTAAACACTGGCCGCTTTTTTTCGGGTGGGATATTTTACTAAATCACCGCCGGGACTTTCTAAAATAATAGGGATTGAATGGCGACCTAACTTTTCATATAAAAGGGATTCTCGATAATCAACTTGCTCCCGTTTATGGATTGATAGCCATACAGGAATTTCATCAGCGTATAAAGAAGTTGTCAAAATAACACCCCCTGGACTGGTATATTTCTTAATTCAGGATCAGCTGCAGCAAATACTTTTTTAGCATAATCAATATCATCTTGAGTACCGCCGTGATTTTTAATACTGCGCAATTCAAAATTCATATATTGACGATTTTTCCAGCCAGTAGAGTGCGTCTGCTTAAGTGCGGCTTTAATTTCAATTACATCTTCCTGAAAAGTATTAACGGTTATGGTTATCATGCCGTAATTCCTTTGCGAAGTTTAACATGTAATTTATTATGACATCTTTCACAAAGCCAAATAACCTCTAAAGGTTTTGAATAGTCTGAATGATGCCCCTGTACTCTTTTTGTGCTTTCACAGAATTTACACGGTTGTTTAATTAGTAATCCCTTTTTTATAGCTCCCTTTACTGCGTTGTGCGCCCGTAATTTTTCTGGGTGTATACGGTCATAATTTTTATCACATTTCACCTTTATCTCTGGATGCTCTTTTTGATACTGTCTTTTCTGTTTTATTACTTCTTCCCTATGTTTTATATAATATTCTTTGTTTTGCTTATTTTGACAAAGTTTACATATAGGTCTTTTCCAATACTTATCTTTTCTACGAAACGGAAAATCATCTAAAGGTTTTACTTTGCCACAATCACTACAACGCTTTTTCTTTTCCATTATTCTAACCCCCTACCGAACTTATCATATTTTTCAGGCAACGCCCCATCCCCGCCGTTTTCAGCCCAATATAATTCCGCTGCAAATAAAGCTGTCAAAATTTCCTTATTAGTCCTGTTAGATGTTCTAAGCGGGACCGGCAAATCATGAATTTCACGTTCCATCGAGATCGGATTTAATATGCGCCGCGGGACAATTATATACGGATATGGACTACCCCCATCGCAGATAACTTCCGTTGCTTTTAACAGCACCATAAAATAAACGAAATTTCTATCAAGCTGAAGATTTCGAGCAATGAAAGTAAGATGACCATGAAGGCGCGTGCTGATTTCTACCGAGCGTTTTGATTTACTCAGCTTCAGTTCATAGATTTTTTTCGGGTTCATAAATTCCAGAATGTCCGGAATTTTCTTCTGTAGATTATCGGCAGTTAATCCGCCCAGCATGCTTTTCATTTTACCCCCTATATCAGATAACGTCTCGCGAATATACGAAGTTTTAATCTTGCATATTCGCTGTTAGGCGATTTAATTTTTTATATAAATGCCTTGCTTTTTTCAATGTTTTGCGTTGCACAGACCATCTGCATTTTTTAAAATTCCATTTCCCCGCACCATAAAAATGCAGTTTCTTAACACTGTCTAAATTACTCATACAGTTTATTTTTTCACTGTGATCATAAACAGCAACGCACCCGACTCTTTCATCTAAATATAACATAAAACCCCCTTTGAAAATTTATTTCGCCTAACGCTCATGGCTATGCGCAGCTCAGTCCCCTGAGTTGAGGCACTCTTTTAAAAAATCTCCAAATGTTATATATCGGCTTTCTTCATCGTCTGAATATAAATTATATATTCTCAGTGCCACCGCATATTCGCTGTTATGTGGTTTAAGCTTTTTTTCAAGATGTTCTATTTTACGTTTTAAAATATTAACATAATCAACATTTCCGGCTATGGCATTAAGCTGGTCTTTCTGCCATTGTGGCATATTCTTTTCTCTTAAATCTATTATATCTTCCTGTGTCATTTGTTACCTCCAAGGCTATTGCCTATAACTTTTATGGTTCAGACAGGGAGTTAAATCCCTCCATTTTATATCAGAAATTACTTTATCTTTCATAAAGTCAGACATCTCAAAAACACTGCCTTTGCTTGCGCAACCTTTAACACCCCAATATTTTTCATTTATTTTACTGTTAAGATCTTCAAGTGTTTTTGCCGTGCAAATAAAATCTAATGTCCCTTTCCTTCTTAATACAAACATTCTTCCTACCTCTCAATTGCACATAACTACTTTTATGCACATGTATTGCGTCTAACCCTACAACCCATAACGACCTTTAGTGCCTATAAATTCCAGTATAACTTTTTCATTTGCCTTGCCGATAATTTGAAAAATCATGCTTCCACCATCGTGACATGAAATATAAAAAATATCGTTTATTACTTCATGCCGAGCCGAGATTTTTGCAGCTGCATAATTTCGCTGAAAATAATTAAACCGGGTTTTATAATCTTCTTCATCAATGATTATAAATTCATCGATGTCAGTTACATAATACGAATAACCTTTAGACATTACGCCACCTCCAGCGAATCTATTTTATGCTTTTTGCTCCAATTGTAAAGCCAGGCCCCATGTTTAAAAGCTTCATAATCGTCAGGATCTCCGCACTGGTAAAGTTTATATTTTCCGGTCGGCCTTAAATATAAAATCCATCTTTCACGCGGGTCCCCTGGAAGTGCCAAATCATAACCTGCTGTCTGAACTCCCATAGCAGTTGATAAACTTCCGGCTCCGGTTTTAATATCTACCAATGCACGTTTTTTATTTAAAGATCCTGCTCGGTCAAGCGTTCCGGCATACCAAGACATTTCATCAAAAACCATAGTTTCTGTATATTCCCATTCATAGGTTTCGTTTTCCTGAAAAGATTTATAGGCTTCAGCATATGGTTTTAAAATAGGGTCAAGATCATTCCAGTCAAGTTCATCTGAGTCCATAATTTCGGTGATAGAATGAACGTAAGTTCCCCGCAAAGCATCCGACTTTTTGAAAAATCTTTTATTCGGAACTAACCCCATGAATTCTAATATTTTACTGACTGAAGGAACCGGCACGCCCTCGCGGGTATACCGATGTAATTCCTCATTAAATTCCAACCCGCCGATCATCAGACAATTGCCTTCCGTAGATTAACAAATTTCACGCCGGTAATATCTGAAACTATTTCAGCATTAGGATCTTTCCGTTTAGTTGATGCAGCAATTTCTTTGGCATGTTTTGTCATTGCGGAAAGATCAGGTATTAAATACTCCATCGGAATTTTGGATTTGTCGATAACTTCAGCTTGCCAATTATCGCGGTATTGAAGTCCAGATACTTTTACTTTTTCAATCGTAATCGGTGCAGGAGCAAAATCCAAATCAAGGACCTCTTCAGCTTCTTCAGGTTTTCCGGCTTCTTCGAGTTCTTCAGCTTTCTCAAGTTTCATGGCTTCAATCTTTTTCAGCCGTTCATCTTCTATTTTCTTAGCTGCAGCCCGTTGTATCAATTCTTTCTGATAATCGTAATCACCGATAGCCCGCTGATATGCGGTTTTAATTGTGGTAATCGGTTTCAACAATTTGCTTCTCAAACCGGTAGCATCTTTATGAGCCGTGTTCGTGGATTCACAAACCGGATCTGTAAGCTTGTGAACTTCTTTATCAAGAGCGGTAAAATCTTTGAGCTTCTCAAGTGCAATATCGTATTCAGGTTCGGTCGTGATTTTAAAATCCGGCTTAACTGTCAACGCTTTTGTTTTGGTTTCCAGTACTGCAATAGGATCTTCTTTGACTGGTTCAACTTTTGCGGGTTCAGTATTCGATAATTCTTCAAAGTTTATTTTTATCGGTTTTACTGCTTCTGCCATTTCTGCAAACATTTCCATATTTATTCCCCTTCCTTTTTTAAGCCTCTGATTTTTTCTACTTCCAAACATTGAGATTTCAACGTTCCCAAAAGTTCAAGTGTATTAGATTCATGGATATTACGCTTCATCATTTCTTTATCAGCTTCAGCAAATACCGGATTTTTCAAAATCTCTGCAATTTCATCAATGACAACTTTCCGTTTAGCAATCATGACTTCATCAATCGGAGGCGCTGTTTCAGGCTCAGATTCTTTTTTAGGTTTTTTCGCTTGCGGTTTTTTAATATCACCTATAGGTTTTACCGGAATAGCACCCCGCAAATCATTTCCGTCTGTATCTTTTTCTCCTGCAAGTCCGAGTTTGCATAATAGGTCATATCTTCGGCAGTAGCTGATTGTTGTACCTATTGACTGAATTGCGCTCATTCCTGAACCGGTAGCAATTGGAAGTGCCAACGGTGACCATTGAATAAATTCCCCTGAAGAATGAAAGAACCATGTTGATATTTCAATAGTTCCATCATTAACAATTTCTTCCTGAGTAATAACAACTCCCTCGGCTGCTAATAGCGGTTCAGCCATTTCCAGAATATTCTCAAGCTCAACATAATCATATTTGATTTGCCGGCCTGTCTGAGTTTTGAAATCTGCTTTCCCGGTTTTTAATAGCGGGGTAAATTTTAACTTTGCTTTTGATATTGCTGTAATTAATTCCGCAATGCTTTCTGACCTTTCCATTGACTTCTCCCGTAATTTCAGTATTATATAAGTAGGGCTTAACTCCCTACTTTTGGATGCCGTTGAACTTTTCCCCTCAACGACATCCTTTATTTATTATACCATACTTTTTAAAATAAAGCACGCTTTTTCTTTTATAAACCGATAACATATTTCGCAGCGCGTAAACCGTTTTGAGTATGCTTTCTTTGCCACCGGACATAATGCGGAGACCAGCGAAACCCGTTTTCTTTGAGTTTCTGGATAACTGATTTTTCCGGTTTTTCGTCGTGATAGATACAAACACGATCATCTTCAATAGTGATTTTTCCACCATCGAATTCTATAGGCTTAAAAGTATCTCTGGTTGCAATCCGGTTTTTCATGATGAGCAGTTTAGATTTTAGGCCTTTGATTCGTGCGTTGCTATTTGTGAGCGTGAACCCTGGAAACCCTATGCGCCCACAAGAATCAGGAAGAATAATTTTCTCAGCCTGTTCTTTTGTAAGCAGTTCAGCCGCCACTATATGAGCGACTTTTTCTGAATCGTCAAGATCTTTCTTTTTTACAATCTTATTGATAAGCTTCATTATTTCATGAGTCTCGATTGCCTTATCAAGTTTTTTTAGAGCATCGTCAATTTCTTCTTCAGGTGTCGGTGTAGGAATTCGGTTAACAGCCTTGAAATATCGTTCCCGCCATTTGCGGAAATCTTCATAGGCGTTATGTTCATACCCGTTGTTTTTTTGGTTTCTTGCAACTGGAAAATTTGCGGGTCCGGTAATCATGGAAGACATGCAGCGAGATTTAGCAGACA
>Ga0208769_1001465_pt1 | contig 10419 bp, 14 predicted proteins | sample AntAceMetag02UKC_FD_184768 | JGI IMG/M metagenome (GOLD analysis project Ga0208769, IMG submission 184768) | Saline lake microbial communities from Ace Lake, Antarctica- Antarctic Ace Lake Metagenome 02UKC (SPAdes) (version 2) | ecosystem: Environmental > Aquatic > Non-marine Saline and Alkaline... | reverse complement strand
TCCTCTTCGTGCAATTCCTAAAAAATACCGGCCCACGGAAGCAACTATCCAGCGAACGGATTATAAACAGCTTAAGAAGTTTCATTATGATTACAAAATCGAAGGGTATGACATCATCACCCAGGAGCAAACGGAAACATTTATCACGGTTGCAACTGATAATATTCTGACAATGGAAGAGGCAGAAGCAGAAGCCGAACGACTATGTGATGTTTATAAAATAGATATTGATATTGCCAGGATGATCATTGATGGTGTCACAGTCTCAAAGTAATAATCGCAAGCGGTCGGCGCATGTAATAAAACGGTCAAATGGGAATCGGTTGCCACAACGGTTTATATTCTTTGATACTGAAACGGAAACGATTGATGATCAAGGCACGCAACGCTTAAAATTAGTGGTTGCGTGTTCTTGGTTTGTCAATAAAAATACCGGTGTGGAAAAGGTCGAATGGTTTCACTCTAAAAACAGTAAACGTTTTTATACCTGGTTCACCGGCAAGTTAAAATCTCATATTTCCACAAGGGTTCTGGCTGCTAATGTGTGGTTTGATTTCCGTAACGCTCACTTATACGATCACATGAAAAAAGATAACTGGCAATGTGTCAGTGATTTTTGCAAGGGTCATACATTGATCTTTAAGTTCAAGCGCAAGAATTATCGGGTCGAGTTCGTTAATATTCAAAATTACTTTGGCGTGTCGGTTAAAGTTATCGGTCAATCAATCGGACTTCCAAAACTTGGCATTGATTTTAAGACGGTTAATGACAAAGATTTATTAACATATTGTAAACGTGATGTTGAAATAATTTTCAAGGCGTTTCGGAATCTTTATTTTTTCATAAGAGATAATAAATTCGGCAGTATTCCTTATACATTGCCAGGCGTGTCATTCAATTGTTACACTCATTCTTTTATGCCGAAACAAATAAATGTCCATATCAATGAAGAGGTTTTGGAATTAGAACGAAAAGCCTATTATGGCGGTCGGTGTGAGTGCTTTTTTATCGGGAGACCCAGAAAAGGAATTTATTATAAAGTCGATATCAATTCAATGTACCCTTATATAATGAAGGTAAATGATTTTCCGGTCAAGTTTATAAAGCAAGGTTATAACGTCGAACCGGCGGCAATCTTAAAGGTTGCGCCGATTTATTGTTTCATTGCCGAATGTGAAATGGAAACATCCGATCCGGTATATGCTATGCGCCAGGATGGAAAACTAATTTTTCCGGTCGGCCGGTTTAAAACATTTCTCACTACGCCAGCATTACTTTTCGGAATCAGTCACGGTCATGTCAAAAAGGTTTTGAAGGTTGCCTGTTATAAAAAAGCAAATATCTTTAATAAGTTTGTGGATTATTTTTATAATAAACGAATGGAATTCAGGGCCGATAAAAATCCGGCGTTTGCTTATTTGTGCAAGATCATTTTAAATTCTCTGTATGGGAAATTCGGCCAGCGAACGTCAAAAGTTTCATATACCGGCCGAAACGAATCGGCAGACGATATGCGCCGGTTGATTATCGACGCTAAAACTCATAAAATCTCAACCCACCAGGTATTTTTTGGACGTGAAACAATTATTGACCAGGGAGAAGAAGAATCGGCCAACTCTATGCCGGCCATTTCTGCGCATGTCACGGATCACGCCAGGCTTTATTTATGGCAGCTAATGGATAAAGCACATTTGTCCAATTGTTTTTACTGTGACACGGATAGTATTATATTAAATAAGAAGGGTCTAAAAAATCTAGTGTCAACACTCCATCCTGATAAATTAGGATTGTTAAAAATTGAAGGGGAGGCCAGGCGTGTTATTTTAAGGGGAGCGAAACACTATACTTTCGGCAGCGATGTTAAATGTAAAGGGATTAAAAAAGGCACGAAACAAAACAGCGATGGATCATTTACTTATCCATATTTTCCAGGGATTATTTCAGAATTGCGGCGTGGGATCACGGAGGATTATCGAATCGAATCACAAACTAAACGACTAACCGGAATATACGATAAAGGGGTCGTTACAAAGTCCGGTCGGGTTAAACCTTTTAACTTAAAGGCTTGTAATTAGAAAACCTAAAAGTATAAAGAACAAGATTGTGCATAATATATCTTTAAGATGTTTTTTGAGAAAGGCCATTGCCGGTACCGCTTATGGAAGTTTGGGTTTTTTAATCGGTTCAGTTCTTGTTAATGGTTTAACCTCTTTCTTTAATACCTTTTTAATATTTGCAATACTCTTCTTTAGTTTTGAAATGTCCTCGCCCATTTTCTACCCCTCTGATTCGGTTTTTGCAATTAATTCCAAATACCACCCGATATATTTATCCGTGTAACCTTTGTTTTTCATCTCTTCGATATAAACTTTTTCTTCAATGATCCCATTTGAGAAAAACGTGTCAAGTTCTTTTTTCGTTGGTGACTTTAACTTGGCCAGCTTTTCGGAATCCCATAATTTTATAATTGAATCTTGTTCAGCGCCTACCAGGTCAAGTTTACCTAATGCGGTTATGGCCTGGTTCATTGTATAAGCGCCGGCCAGGTAAAACTTTCTTATCCGTGCCTCTTCTCGATCCTTTATTTCTTTTAACGTGTTATATTCTTTCATTGATATTAAGATATCAACTTCGTCCTGGCTATACCCTAAGTCAAGCAACATGTCATTGCATTCTTGTTTTCCAATAATCATCTTACTGTATGACGATAAGATTTCGGCCTTTGTCAGATCACGATCCGCTTCTGTGTTTTGCATTTCAGTAAACTTTGTCAACCATTCGGCTTTCTCTTCGTTATACCCCAAATCAAGATAAGTTCTTTTCACCTGGTCACGGTTAATGATCCCCATTTTAAATACACGCCGGACGTCAACACGGGTCAATGGGTTATAACTAATTGCTTGCAGCTTGTCACGCCACCACGGCATAATATCAACCGCCATAAATAACTTATCTAAGTCACCGGCCTCGATCACGTCTCGATGCAACATTTCAAAGCCTTGCATAATCGACGGCAATTCCCAGTGAGAGGCCCAAAACCGTTTGGCCCATTCTTCGCTTAATCCTTGCTTCCCTGCAAACTCTACAAACTCCCCTGGCAATTCCTGCATAAGGCCGTATTCTTCAATGTAGTCGGGATAAAACGCTTCACGAACGGCCATTCGGATTAGATCAGGATATGCCGGAATCGGATAGAACAGCGTCTTTAATTGCGTGATCTCTTCGTCGTTAAATCCGTATTTTTTATAACCGGCATTTAATGTTGCCTCGTCAATCTCACCACGCAAGAATAACGATTTAAATTCTTCCGGTGATGGGATGGTTTTCGATGCCTTAAATAACGTGTCAATGTTCGGATCACTGTAACCATGTTGTCTTAACATTTCTCTGACTTCACCTTCTCTCGCCGGATCACGGTATAAGGAAAGAATCAAAGCATTAACATCCGGTAACGTCGGCCTGTATTGTTTGCGCCATTCATGGCCGGCTTGTTCGCTTGCAACTTCTGCATGGCCTCCAACGTATGATAAGAAATAATTAAGTGTGATAAAATATCCTAAAAGTAAACTTCCCAGATCATCATCTTTGATAACATTTAAAATGGTGGCTTTTACTTCCTGGGGTAAGTCAAGCCGATCAATTGACTTTGCCAATGATTCGGTTAAATATTCGACGCCTTTATCGCCAAATTTTCCGGCAAGTATATTGCCGCCGGCACTAAAGAACGGATTTAATACGTCCGGTGACGTTTCCCAAAACGCCGTCCACATCGAGGTAAAAAATCCTTTGATCCGGTCGAATAAACTACCGGTTAAACCTTCTGATGGTGTTTGATCATCTGCCATTTTAAGACCCCTTAATTTTAGTGCCTATTGTAAAAATTATTGCTCCGGTTGTTATCCCTACTAAAAATATATGACCGCCGATCATAATCTCACATGTTAATCCACATCCCAAAAGTAAAACGCCAATCAATTGAACCGAATCTCCGATTAATCTATTTCTCATTCTAAACCCCTTTCCATAATCTGCGTGACAAGAATTTGCCATAGCTCAAAAGTTATATTTTCCTGGCCTTCTGGCACGTCAAGCAAAAAGGCTATAAGTGCTTCTGGTGTTTCAAATGCTTCTGCTATTCCGGTCAATGTTGTTTGCATGTCAACCGTTAGAAAGTCAGTTATCGGTTTAACTTCAAGATCATAACGTGTGAAAATCTCTCCTATTTTTTCTATATTATAATCAATAACTCCGGTTACATTGTTTGTGACTATTGCCTGGCCTATATTAAGTCGATCTTTTAAACCGGCGTCGATTGCCTCGATACTAAAACCAATCCCTTCCCCTGGTTCACCTGCCGGCCCCTGTGGTCCTGCCGGTCCCATCGGTCCAGGTGGACCCCCAGGCCCACTTGGCCCAGCCGGCCCAGGAGCGCCGCCACCGGTTGTTAAATATTCTTCAAGGCTTGCGGCCAGGGCTTGAACCCACCAGGAGGGGAGTTCAGTAATAACGGTTTCTGCGGCCTTGGCCGTGGCGGCTACTTCCTGAAATATGGGATCGGCTTCCAGGTCATAAGTACCGCTCACTGAACCAAGGCGCTGTTTTAATTTCTCTAACCAGTCGTCACTGATATCAACTACATGATGCACCACGTAATTTATGGCGTTTGCAAGATCACTTGTCACGGACTGAATAGCGTCAAAGATAATATTTCCGGCTTTAGTCAATGCGTTTATAACGAAGGCTTGCGATGCGGGTATAATGTTTTGAATCGGTTTAATCTCTTCTTCAATCGGCCTTTCTATTTCTCCTGATATTTCTTCCGTAGTCAATCCGATTTCCTGCTCCATGCGATCAAGTCTTTTGTTAATATCTCTAATGGTTGAAAAATGTATATTGAATGCTTGATCTAAAATGTCAGTCATTTTTTGGGTTGTCAGTCCACCTAATTCTTTTCCGGCCGTTTCCCATTGATCAATCATGTCTAACAAGTTATCTGTTACGCCGCCGGATTGCACGGTTAAATTTTTGGATGCTTCACTATAACTTAAATCAAGAAAACTAAATAAGTGATTTAATGCGGCCGATGTTTCGTTATTCGGTTCTGTGGTTGCGCCGCCCAATGAATCAATAATTGTTTTTCCTTCAAGTTTATTAATGTCACCAATTACAAGCCTAACTCCTTCCATATAATCATGAATATCATGCATGGCCCAATCATAAAATCGTTTCAATGTAACTTCTAAAAGTGCGGCGTCCCTTGCCACGGCCATGTCACCGCCATATACACCTAAATAATATGATTGCCGATTGCTTGCTTCCCCGATAAACTTGATAACTGTTTGTTCTCCATACTCCCATATCATTGTGTTATAGTAATCGTTAATATCGGCCAGGTAACCGCCTGGATCGTCTGGCGGCGGTTCGTATGGCGGCGCTGGCGCATCTGGGGGTTTTGGTTGATTACGGCATAAATTACCCCACCAATAATAATTATTAATTTCACATACCCGTTGTGTTTTGATTTCATAGTGGGGAATTGTGCCGTTAACCCATCCTAAAAATTTAACGCAAGCTAATAAATCGGCTTTGCTGTCACCGGTAAAATGAATTGACAAGGCAGCAATCCAGGCTTTTGTGTTGTTAACCAATATCTGGTTAATACCTTGCATTTGCCAGTTTAACGTTAACACCCAACTGATAATTTTATTAATGATGTTCTTACTTGGTGTTAACAAGGCCGGTTTAATATCAGTCAAAACGTCGATAAAATCTCCCCAGGTTACAACGGTCATTATTCAAGTCTCCGATCAAGTTCAAGAGAATCCATAAAACGATTAATTGATGAAATGATAAAATAAATGGTGTCGGCCGTCGGCGCTAGTGTTTGATCAACCCAATCATCAAGTGACATTTCTTCATCTATCATAAATCGATTATCATTAATCACTTTTCAATGTCCTCTTATTTGCTGTACTCTTCAATCATTCGTGATCTGATTTGTGACATTTTCTCGAACCGATCTTTTAATTCGGCCACGTCCAGGCCAACATATTCGGCACGTCTTATCTCTTCACTTAACCAGTCAGTGTCAGCGTCAAGTCCTTTTAGTCTATCTAATTGTGTTTGTGTTAGTTTGATTTTTTCCCTTGCCATTTTTTGTGCCTCCATAAAATTAAGTTTTTAATATTTGTCAATTGTATATCCTAACATACTATCATAAAGTGTATTACCTAAACCGCAGCCGGCCCAAATATGTTTGATAATTTCCCCTTCATTTAAAAGTAATTCAACTGTGCAAAGATCAAGACTCCACGCTGCACCATAAACAGTATTATCAAATACATAATTAACAGCGCCTAGATCAAATCTCATAGTGACACTTGTAGGAGCATTGTTATTTGCCATTGCGGTATTAATCTGCATTTTAAAAAGTTTACCGGCCGGCACGGTATAAACAGTAACCGTGTTTGCGCCAGCAACGGCTACTGTGGTTAACGAAACTCTTACCATTGTTTCCGGCGCTTGTAAATCAGCAATGGCCGGTGATCTTTTTTCTGTTAACGTTTTAAATTCGGTACCAACGGCCAACGGTTCAACTTTGATTGAACTTAACGGCGCTGACTCTGTAACCGGAAAATTAGCACTACCGGCCGTCGGTTCAACTTCGATTGAACTTAACGGCGCTGACTCTGTAACCGGAAAATTAGCGCTGCCGGCCGTCGGTTCAACTTCGATTGATGTTAACGGCGCTGACTCTGTAACCGGTATTTCCTCTGATGGATCAGTCGGCCTTATTCCTACCCATCTGGTTTGATCAGGTTCTTTTGCCATTGTTACCCCCTATACTCTGCGTACTCGCACCATATAGCCGCAACAGCGCAAGGGTTAATAGTAAAATTATATACTTCAACTTTTAAATGGTTCTGGACGTAAATTTTCCAGTCGTTATGATACCAAATAGAATACTTATCATTGACTTCATCATAAATTGTCGAACCCATAACCCCTTTTACTTTTCCATTGTATATTTGTAATTGATCAAACACTGTGTTTGGTGCTAGTTCAAAAATTTGTCTTCCGTCAACTTCAACTCTAAAATATGAACGTGCGTTATCCATTAACGCAAAAGCAATACCAAACACGCCTACAAGATCAATGTCAACTATGCTTCGTCTTTCCATCGCTAATAAATTCCATCCGCCATCTGGCACATAATTATATTCATAGTGTGAAAAGGCGTCGTCACTTAATCTCGTATGATCCGGTGCACCGTGTGCCATTTTATTTTAACTCCTTAGCTTGGCCTGGTTAACTTGGTGATTCTCATTACCTCACCAACAACTCTATGTAAAATTTCCTTTGCCGGCACAAGCTGAATCCTGACCGTGATAGTATGGTCGTAAATTTCGTCAGTATTCCAGCCATGAAATTGTAATGTGAACGGTTCTTCTTTTATTTCATATTCATCGGTGCAAGTTATCGTTGTGCCATCACCAATAAACTTATAAGTCGGGTCTTTAGGATATACCTGATGAAGTGAATCATCAATATGAACGAAAACAAGGTTTGCACATCCTACAGGGAAAACAATTTCACATCTTGTCACTGTGCCTTTCTCAAGATATAGTTCGTGCTTTGTTTTAGTCGCTTCGCTTTGATTATGAGCGAGTGTAAAATTCCAGGCATAAAACATGATTTATAACCTATACAGTTTGTCAAATTCGCTGTCAAGAAACCGAATCAATTGAACGGATATCTGAACCGTGTCATTTACAGCGTTTGGTGTGATTGCAACTCCTAATTCATCACCGTCAATCAGATAATTGTCGGCTGACCATCTTTGCACCACGCCGGTATTGATTGCGGCCGAGTGATTGATCCGGTGTATTTCTCCATGACATTTAATCCCCTTATAACAAACGCCATAATTTGCGCCGGAATTATTATAAACGCTGATTTGATTAACGATTATAACTTCACCTCGCCTGGCCTTCACTGGCCAAAACCAGGTCAATAGCGCTGGACACACATAATCATAAAGTTCGTGCCTTACCATTTTAGAATGAATTGCTGTTATCATTTTGTTGACTCCTTTATCTTAAATTCGATTTAGATAAAAAGGCAGCTTTAACCAGGGATCATTAAACGTCTCACATAAAATGATATAATTAAAACTGCCTTTTATCAAGTTAAATTTAATGAGACGTTTAATAAGGTCGTAACTGTTGCAGCACAATTGCGCTTGCTGCGGCGTCGGTTTGTGCCTGGGTTAAAATCGCTTTTACGCTTTGGAATGAAGTCGGATCAAGAAACTCTTCGGGGTCTTTAAGATTTCCGAATCTCAACACCTCTGTGCCGTAATAATTCCATCCTAAATGCGTGTGAATACATCTCTGGCCGGCTGTCAATGCTGTTGCTGCTGACACTCTGCAAAATGTTGAATAAAAAGAATAAGGTCGTTTGATCACGGCCACGTCGCCGCTATTCCAACACTCAACATTTGCTCCGAAATTCCATGCGAAAGGATGATATCCCTTGATGTTGACGTCAGAGCCGTCACCATGACATATTCCCTGAAAATTCCGCAAACCATACTTTGAAAGATTTTCATGTGCTACATCTTCCAGGTATTCTTCCAGGGGAATAAACCGATCCGTGTCACAACTGATTTTTGCCTTTGTGATTTCTGCCCAGGTAGGTGTGTCACTATCTTTCACACGAATGATCATCATCCGATATTTGTAATCCCTGGGCATGTCAATTGTTTCGTCACCGGACGTTGCTTTATTCCAGGAATAAATTCTTTTGCCCATGAGAAAACCCATTGGATCACTTGTCGGGTTTTCACAAACAATCGCTCTGACTGTCAGTTTTTGTGCGTCTGCTTTCCAATGAGCAGCCGCTTCCGAAAAAGCATAGGTAATCTTTAACTGTGGATTAACAAACTTTTTCGGGTCAAACATCCATTCATTGTCAGAATCATCACGACCGAAAGGGATTTTTACCTGCGCTATACTGTCAGCATAACTACCGGCACATGACATTTCAGCCGGCATTTCCCCTGAATGATACAACGATAATGCGAGCGCTTCTTCCATATTCATTGAAAACAAAACATCGCTGCCGTCAACAACTTCAATCTTACTAATCGCCCTGGGAATCAAGCAATTGTTCGTGTCTGATGTGTCGTAACGCCTACCTAACACACCGATCATAAGTGCAACAATTGGATTGCTAAAGTCCAGGTTAAAGATTCTTGTGCCTGATGGGTCAAGTACTTCTTGATGAACTAATACTGCTTTGCGATTTCTCATACTTTGTCACCTCCTTTATAAATGAATTTTACTTATTTCTTGAAAGTGAATTTTGCCATGCCTCGAACGAATGTACTCATTCGATTGATGGAATCTTCCAAAGTCAAGTCCGGCATTTTTGAAACGTTAGCTTTGACCGTGTCAATATGCGGCAGTAATTGAGAATAAAACTTCTCAACTTTAGGCGCTGCGGCGTCAATGCCAGCCGCCACCCTGGGCAGTCCTTTTGTGGTAACTTTGTCTTTCCACTCTTCCAGACTTACCGATCTTAATCCGGCGGCCCATTTGCCGGAATCAATTGCAGCATTGATCTTTGCTTTCATCTTATCTTGCTTTGCTGCGGCAGCTGCGGTCGGTGACGCTGTCACCCTGGCAATACCGGCGCGCATGTCCTCAATTGAACCCTTCAACCGTCTTGCATGTTTTTCTGTGACTTCCGTCGGTGTTAATTTGGCCATTTTCTGTTCACCTCCTTTTATAGTTTAATATTTGTTCTAACTTCTACCCCTTGCCATCCTTCTTCGTTCTCTTCTGTAAATCCGTCACTGTGCTAATGAGGTCTGACTCTAATGGATTTAAACCATCAACCGCACACTCCAGGTAGTCCCAAAGGTTAACGTCCTCACCGGCCGCTTTCTTGGCCCTGATACACTTTCCAACACTGGCCACCAGGCACATACCAAGTTTCACTAAAGCATAGATATCAATAAACGTCATGATCTCACCTCCTTTGCGTTTAAAGAATTTTATGAACATCGTTTGCCTCCATTGTTATGATAAATCATAACATTGCGTCAAAATTTTGTCAAGTAAATTGTCAAAATATAAGTCAATGTTTTGGCGCTTTTGCCCTTTTGCTAACAAATTCAATGGTTTGGAGCAAAAATTATTTTCTCTTTAAATCTACCACTCCCCTACTTCAAGGTGTATGATTTTTTATAACAATTATAAAAATGGTAATTATGGCCGTTTTTCAAGCAAGATTCATGCCAACTTTTTTGGCTGCTCCCAAGCAAATTTCGTGCCAACTTCTTTGGTATGAAACTTGCCCTTGTAAGCATTTTTCATGCCAATATTTAAAAATTTTGTCGTGACTTCAAATAAA